>Ga0209829_10000182_pt1 | contig 57531 bp, 64 predicted proteins | sample C_140205_EF_Meta_FD_187311 | JGI IMG/M metagenome (GOLD analysis project Ga0209829, IMG submission 187311) | Freshwater microbial communities from Lake Croche, Canada to study carbon cycling - C_140205_EF_MetaG (SPAdes) (version 2) | ecosystem: Environmental > Aquatic > Freshwater > Lake...
TTCAGCTCCTGTACTGTTTGTATATAGTGCTTGCGTTCCAATAGCTGTGTTGTATGTACCTGTTGTGCTAACCCCTGCGTTATATCCAAAAGCAGTTAAATAAGGTGTACCACCTCCAGTAGTTTGTTTTGCATACACAGTACCCAATGCTGTAGCTGTGGCTTGTGATGCTCCTGCTGTAGGAACAGAACTCCAAGCACCACTCACATACTGATCTAGTTGACCTGTTGTTGAGTTGTATCCAATCTCACCATTTGCAGGAGATGCAGGGCGAGTGGCTGTTGTCCATGTAGGAAGAAAAGCACCGTTAGTGCCATCAAGAATCATTGTCATCTTATGCTCCTATCAATGCTGTTACTTCAGCTTGTGTTAAGCCTAGTGCTGTGAGTTTTGCCAATGCTGATGCTTTAGCGTTTGCTTGTGCTTGTTGTTGTTCAGCGTATTGGGATTCTAATGTTGTCAATTGAGCAGTCACAACAGATGGATCTATTGTGATTATGTTTCCATCAACATCGTGTACAACTAATTCATTTAAACTATCACCCCATATAGTAACTGCGTTGGTATGAATTGCTCTTACTGCATCATTTATGGTTGGTTCAATCATGCTGCTATCTCCATTAAAATTATTGAGCCAGTACTATTCCCACCACACCATTGTGCGTTTGTAGCGCCATTTGGGTTTATATATATAGCGTAGGTTGTTGAAGATGTAGTGGATGGCGAATCTAAATAACTTGCACCAAGATTAATTTGTATTGCTGAACTATCACCTTTTAAAATTCCAAGACCATATGCACCAAGTAAATTTGAGCCATTTTTATATATAGTTCCAATTACATTAATAGCTGCTGATCCATTTCTAATAGGTAAACCAAAAAAAATTAAAATTTTGCTTGTTGTTGCTATTGGTGTAATTGATGCAGTTAAACCAGTTGCGGTAAATACTGATGCCGATGAATCTACTTGAGTAGAATATGTTGCCCCAACAACTTGCAACACAGAACCAGTTTGTTGCAATATAGGATTACCAGTACTATTTAATATTTTTGTACCACTTGCTAATGTAAGTTGTTGTCCTGAACTAATCGTCAACGCAGTTGTTCCTGCTGTTTGTAATTGCAACTGACCACTTGTGTCACCTGTGGAAATTAGCCCACCCGAAGTTGCCGCATTGATAATACTAGCCATGTTTATTTCCCTTCAAGAGCAGTTATACGCTCTGTTAGTGATGTAATTGTTGCTGATTGTGCTGTGATGAGCGTGTGCATTTCTTGGATTGCTTTTGTTAATACAGCAGTCATGTTGCCATAAGATAGTCCAAGCAAACCGTTATTCTCATCAACAAGTTCTGGTAGTATGGATTGAACTTCTTGAGCAATAAAACCAATTTGTTTTGGTTCGTACCCTTTTACATTGTAATTTCTTGGTTTTAATTGCAGTATTTCTGGCAAACCATAGGTTAAATCTACAATATTTTCTTTCAAAGAAACATCAGATGTATTAGTAAAAGAACCTGCAAGAGTTAAGTAACCTCTAAGTGTTCCCTCTCCAGAATAAAAACTCATATTATTACTAGAAGTACCTTGATACCATGTGTATGTACCATTATTTATACCAAAAGTGTATGTACCAGAGTATTGAACAAATAAACCACAACCAGTTGTTGAAGGTGTAACGCCAATTCCAACTCTACCAGTAGAGTCTATACGCATCCTTTCTGTATTTCCCCCTGCATAAAATACCATATCAGCGGCATTTAAAGCAGTGCCATAACCTGCAATAGCACATCCACCAGTTGTAGAAGAGCCTGATGTAAATAGTATTTGTGCGCCATCTCCTACAGCAGTGCCGGGGTTGTTCAACCTAATTGATGTAGTTGCCCCTGCTCCAGTTGCATTAACAACATCTAATCTATAACTTGGGCTTGTTTGACCTATACCTACATTGCCTACATTAAAAGTGTATCCCGTAGCATAAAACCCCATTTTTGCATAAGCTGTTTGAGCATTATCTGTAGCTTGTAAATATACGCCTGTACCTGATGCTTGCGGTTGAATTCTAAATAAATCAGAACTAGCAGCAGTTACGATAAAATTGGATTGATTAGATGCTGTTCCATTTACAGTTAGCGATGTACCATTAAACTGTAACGCACTCCCAGTAGCCAAAGCACTTGTACTAGAAGCATAAGCCACACCATTCGTTGTGAACCCTGCTCCTGATGTTTGTATTGTTCCAGTTTCAGCAGGCAGAGTAATTGTGTACGTCCCTGTTGATGCTGGAGTTATTGTGGTGCTTCCACTTGAAGAACCCGCCAAGACTAAATTTCCCATGTCTATTCCTTTATAAGATTATCCAGCGAGCGCCAGATTGCAGAGTTACTGATACCGAAGCACCCAATGTGATTGGCCCTGCTGACATTGCACTCTGCGTTGCAGGTATTGAGTAACTTGTGTTGATGGTTTGATTATTTATGATTAAACCATTACCTGCAACTAACTGTTCTGATTGAAAGTCACCTGTGCTTGGTTTAAAAAGTAATTTAGCATTACCTGTGTTTAAACTTGATACTGTACCACTTGTCGATGTAGCAAATACTGGATAAAGATTAGTTGATGTTGTTGTATCGTTGCTTAACGTGATGTTTGTACCTGCTGTACCCCAAGTACCATCGCCCCTCCAAAATGTTGATGCAGTCGCACCCGTACCACCATTAAGATTGGTTACTGGTAAATTACCTGTTACATCAGCAGTCAAAGATACTGCACCAAAAGTAGGCACACCACTTGGATTACCGTGAAGAACAGTAGTGGTTGTACCTGCGGCAGTTGATGTTGGGGCGACTCCTGCACCTCCTCCAATGACAACACCGTACTGCGTTAAAGCACCAGAAGATACCAATGTGCCAGTTGCTGTGTAGGCTAGAACACCTCCAGAAGTTCCTGATGTTAAGCCAGTACCTCCATTGGCAACTGGCAAAGCAGTACCAGACAAAGTAATTGCAAGCGTACCACTTGTGGTAATTGGAGAACCTGCAATTGACAAAAACGCAGGGACAGTAGCCGCAACGCTTGTAACTGAACCTGATGAACCTGCATTACTAGCAAGAAGTTTAACTGTACCCGCACTGTTCTTAAAATACAATTTTTCATCAACCGTATTAAGTGCTAACTCGCCTGCAACAAGATTTCCAGAAGATGGTGTTGCCGCCGCAGTCGTGCTGTAGTACAGCGAAATTGGTGTAAAGTTTGTAGCCGCCATTAGAATGTTCCTCCAAATATACCAGTTGTTGCCGTTACAGTTGTTGCGGATACAGTAGTAAATGCGCCCGTGTTTGTAGATGTAGCACCAACAGTACCATTGATGTTAATAGAGGCTGTTCCCGTCAGGTTTGTAACCGTTCCACTTGAAGGTGTACCCAAAACCCCACCATTTACTACAAAAGCGCCTGCCGTTCCTACATTAACACCTAAAGCGGTGACTACACCTGTTCCTAAGCTGGTAATCCCTGTTCCGCCATTGGCAACAGGAAGAGTGCCTGAAACGTCAGCAGTAAGACTCACAGCCCCAAAAATAGGTGCTCCTGAAGCGTTACCATGTAAAACCGTTGTGGAAGTTCCTGCGCTCGTCGTAGCCAACGCTGTTGTTGATGAAGCGTAAGTCACACCATATTGCGTAAAAGCGCTAGATTGACCTGTACCGCCAGCCGTATTTGGCAAAGTTCCTGTGGTCAACGCTGATGTTGATGTGGCGTACATTGCACCACCAGAGGTGAATGATGTGAGGTTTGTTCCGCCATTTGCTGTGGCCAATGTTCCCGCGACCGTTATCACGCCTGATGTAGCGGTTGACGGGGTTAAACCCGTTGTGCCAAATGACAAAGTTGTCACCGCCACGCCTGACAGAGTAGACCACTGCGGAGCGGTCGCGCCTGAATTAACCGTCAACACTTGACCCGCAGTACCTATAGCTAGGGTTGAATGCGCGCTTGTTCCTGCGCCGTATCCTAAAGCACCTATAGCTAAAGATGTTTGACCCGTACCCCCATTACCTACGGGCAACGTGCCTGTGACGCCTGTAGTCAGTGGTAACCCTGTGGTGTTTGTAAGCGTTCCTGTGAGGGGTGTGCCCAGCGCCCCACCATTCACTACAAAAGCGCCTGAAGATCCTGTATTGACCCCTAAAGCGGTGACTACTCCTGTACCCGTTGTGACCGTGCTTGGTGTAGCGCCCACACCGCCCCCAACCATCAGCGCATTGCTAGCTAAAAGCGGGCTAGTCGCCCACGTAGTGGCAGAGCTGAAATAAGGAATCCCGCCTGATGTTCCCGCTATAGTCATAGCGACGGCTGTATTGGGATTAGCTACCGAAATTATACCGCCCGTAAACGCTACAGAAGTTACCGTTCCCGTTCCTGACACAGCTGTCCAAGTTGGCGCGCCTGAGCCTTGGCTTGTTAAAATTTGCCCCGCAAGCCCTGCAGCTGTCGCAGCATATGAGCTCCCATTTCCGTAAATGACGGATCCTGCTGCAGGTGTTGAACTACTATTCGTACCACCTTGGGCTATGGCTAATATACCTGTTGTAACTTGAGAGGCTTGAATAGCGATTGAAGTGTTTGTTGTGCTGGTAATTTGACCATACGCATTAGTAGTAAAAACGGGAACAACCGAAGCCGAACCATACGTACCCGCAGTACCCACCGCGGCCATCGAAATGGTTCCTGAAACGGTAATTGGTCCGCCAGTCAATCCTGCGCCCGTACTGATTGAAGTAACTGAGCCCGCACTCAAAGAATTTGAAGTTGCAGCGGTGATACGACCATAAGCGTCAACAGTAATCGTAGCTGCTGTGTATTGCTGGGGTGTAACTGTGGTAGTTGCTAAGCTCAAAGTTGGGTTACCGCTTGAGCCCGTCCCGTTTGCGACGTTGATTTGACCGCTTGTACCCGTAATTGTAACGGGCGTCAAAGTTGATGAACTACCTATAGCCAGTAAACCCGTTCCCGTGGTGTTGGCCAGCGTCAAAGGCAAACCCGTAAGGGATACTGTGGGGTTTCCCGCCACGCCTGATCCGTTAGCAACCGAAAGCCCTGAAGAGCCTGACACGATTGAAACACCCGTCAAAGTGCTTGAATTAGTTTTGACTTGAATACCCGTGCCCGACGAGATCAATGACGCCAACGCCACTGTAGGGCTAATCGTATAAGTCCCTTGAGCCCCGCCGTCAGTGATTGATAAGCCCGTGCCAACACTAACATATCTACTATTTGGTAATGTTGACTGTTGTGAAACAGTTAGGAAAGGTTGTGTTTGTACAGGACTATTTGTAATTGCTGAAACAGTTGTTTGTACTGTTTGCCCATTTTGCACAACAGGCACTAATTCCGCACCTGTAATAGCGGTTGGAGCTGTTGGCAACTGTGATATTCGAATATTAGACATGTTATGGGCTCAAATTGTCTAGATTTCCATCAACTTGATCTTGCGAAGTCTCTGGGGCTATACCAAACTCACCAGCGCTACTTGACACTGCAGACTGACCAGGTCCATTTACCACATTTGGATCAGTTGTAATAGCGTCATTATACTGGGCAATATCAGCATCTGGCCTAGGAAATCTAATAGAAATTTTTTCAGTTTGTCTTGCAGGTAATCGATATGGATCACGTTCATCATTGCAACCTTCATTACAAACACGTAATCCAGAAATATTTCTATCATTACCTATATCAGAATAGGCACGTTTCATTTTGCATCTGTCACAAATGGCAATCGATAAGACTGAATTACCAAGTGTGTCAAGCCAGATGCTCATCTTGTATAGGGTGAAATATTAGGCGCAAAATAGATCGGAGATTTATCCCGTTCTTCTTGTTCAGCTTGCATCCATGTTTCTTGTGCTTCAGCTTTAATCATGCCAATCCTAGCAGGGTCAACTGCGGGTAATTCTAATGCCATTTGATGTGCTAACATGTTCTGTATGGCAAGATACCAACGCTGGGGTATTTCTATTTGTCCCTGCAATGATCCCACGTCTTGGACGTATCTATGACACCATGCGACTATTTGTGGTGCATATGTCTGAGGTGTGGGCCACAAATACATACCGGGTTGTGGGATGTTTCTGTCAAACCAGTACTGTAATGGGTAGTTATTTGTAAAATTCTTATTTGGCAAGTTTGTGTAATCATCACGATTCATCCTTGCTAGTGGTATTTCCGTTGCATTAGATCCAAACACAACTTGATAAACACCCATGTTAATTCCAGATGTTTGAACAATTCGCCAATAGGGCTGTGTAGCAGATGGGTCCAGATCATAATAGATCCATGTCCCTGACACCCAATTTACAGCTCCAGGACTATATACAGTCGTCCAAGTAGTTCCATCTGATGAATACTGTATTTGAATTGTGACAGAACCACTTACAGCAGGCAAAATACCTACTGTGCCCATATAGATTCCACCACCACTACCTAAGTTAATACCAATTGAACTAGTGTTATTTGTGCATTGGCAAATATTTGTATATTTACCATCAAAAGCATAGCTTCCATTACCTGTGGTTGAATAACCACCTGTGGTATTTGTAGTGACCGTTCTGTAATTTGCATTAAGAACATCATTAATGCCTGTATCTAGATAGTAAATATAGTGATCAGGTACTAATCCATATACTACTTTTTGAATGCACCAATATTGAATGCCTCTATTTGCTAAATTTGACAGCACATAATATAGACTGTCTTTTGATGCCAATACTTGCTCATCAGTGAGCTCTTCGGCTAATTTTCCAGCCCTACGAGCACCATGATCAATCAGTTGCTGAACAGTAATAACTGTTTGACCAACTGTTCCGCTTGTATTTAAAGCCATTTACCATCCTTTTATGTCGTGCTTTTTGGCTTGTCCGCCATCTTTACAATGCCAATTTTTCAAAGAAGCTTTAGCCCGTGGTGCATCACCTTTTGCATGCTTTACAACACCGGACATACGAGCACAAAATGAATTATGTCTAGGACCTGACGCTTGTGGCGCCTTTAAATGACTACCTGTTGCTCTATTAACTTTTTCACGACCTTTTGCAGTTAGTCCTGCACCTTTATCAGTAGGTCTTTTATCACCTTCTTTAATAGAAAGTCTTACATTTCCACCATTCTTTTTGCTTTGAGAATGTTTTAAATCATATGCAGTAGGCGCACCTTTGCTCCCAGGTTTGCGCATATGCTCCCCAGAACCATTTTTAATGCGCTCTTGCTTTGCATGAATATTATCCCATAACCCACCGGACTTCATATAGCCCATTTTGTTTCTAACTTCAGGCGGTAATTTCTTTAAGCCTTTATTGTCTTCAGGCACAGATTTTAAAGAACCACCATCTTTTTTATTTGCCGCTCTTTTCATTGCATATGCAATAGCCACGGCTTGTTTAGTGGGTTTACCTGCATGAACTTCTGCAGATATATTCTTACTAAAAGCTTCTTTGGATTTACTTTTAATAAGTGGCATGATTACACCGTTGGGTTAACGTAATGTTTTTGCATTTCAAGAATGACCGTGTATGAATCTCCAGCACCACCATCTAAAGTAGTAAAAGAAATTGACCCTGTTTTGCCCGTACCTGAATTGTTTGTCAATCCACCAAAACTTGAATAATCTTGCGTGTACGCATTATTTTGTGGAATAGTCTCAATGACTACAGGTGCTGTTGCAACCCAATTCATCTGAACCTCAAGTCCATGCGTCATTGCAGTTACTTTAAGAATGCTTACGGCATCACAAGCACCACCTGCATTAGACGCAAGTAAGTTTGCAGGATTTACTTTAACAACAGCAGACTCGTTCTCAGTTGCAGTCATTGTTGCATAAAATTTCATAATAGCGATTCTCTCGCCATCAAATATTGTTTGAGATGTAGCTGTAATTGCCATAATAGTTCCTTAAAAAGTAAGGGCCGAAGCCCCTACTAATTTAGCAGTTTTGCATTTTCTTTACGGTGGTATAACCACCTGTATCTTTACAAGTCATGGCTACGTGACCACCATTTTTGTATCCGGCAGGACGTTGTTTAATATCACCAGTCTTACCTTTTACAGTAGGCATTTTAGAACCATCATTCATGTTACTTACAAATTTACTTGCAGTACTAGCTTTAATTGTGCCGCCACCTTTATAACCTCTGCCTTCAACACCGGCTGTTTTAGTGTTAAAAGATTTAGTTTGTTTAGCTTCATTAACTTTATCTTGCACATTAATTTTAGGCTTCATTGCATTACGTGCTTGAAACTTATCACCTTTAGCGGCTAAACCACCATCGGCTTTATGCATCATTTTTCCACCGTGTTTATAACCAGGTGAACGAACACCGCCTGTGCCTGCAGGTTTTGTAGGACCTTTATCCATTACGCCACCTAACAAACCACCGGGTACTGCACTAGCTCTACCACCCATTTTAAGACCGTGATGTGCTTTAGACGCTTTCATGTGCTCATGATGCTTAAGTTCTTTTTCGATCTTATGCATCTCTTTCATTTCAGCTTTTTCAGCTTTACCACCTTCTTTTCGCATAATAGGCATTGCAGCAGGTGGTTTTGTAGCAGGTCGTTTCATCATAGGAGGGGGCATCATTCCCATGCCTCCCATAGCCATATGCTTTTTACTAGTATGACCACCTTTTTTCATACCACCACCGACTTCATCGGCTTTTGGTTCAGTAGTCATCATTTTTGGTTCGCGCTTAAATGAAGTTGCCATGTTGGCCTCCTATTAGGATACTAAGTTTTGGTTAACACCAACAGCACCAGTGCGTGTAGCATTGGGTCCTACCGCAATACCGGGTAACAAAATACCCATTACTGTGCGATTAATACCATCAGATGCCGTACCAGGAACATAAGTTCCTCTAACATCACCTGTGGTTGTTGTTGCAGTTGCGGTATCTGCGGCTACAAATGTTCCAGTATCTTGTGCAAGTGTGCTATTTGTTTTAACGCTTGCAATATATGCTACATTAAACACACGAACTGGCAAACCAAGAATATCTGTAGTACCAACTGTAAGAGCAGTTCCTGTGGCACCACTTGTAGTAATAGAACTGATTTGAAAGAAAGCTTTCTTACCATTTACTGCAGTGCTAACTGCGGCACTTGAAGTAATTGCTTCACTCATAGGTTGACCATAATAATCATAGCCAGTGACTGTGATTGTTTGTGGCGCAGCACCCAAAGTATAAGTCAAACCAGTTGGTGTACCTGCTGTAGTAACAACTGCCCCACCTGCGGTTGTTGTCAAAGTTGCGCTTGTTGCTGTTACTGCACTCAGGATATAAGTCGTTGGGTTGGTATAACCTGTAATCGTACCTGTACCACCTAAAGTGCCAGAAATAGTCATGCGTTGACCAGTGAACACGTTTGCGTTAGAGGTAAAAGTAATTTGACCTCCAGTTCCAGCAATAATAACACTTGCCAATACAGAACCTGTTGCAGTTCCTGTGGTTGCTTTAACTGCTCTTGGCAAATCTAATTGCAACACAGTAGTACCATCAGTACGAATAACTGATTTAACTGATGTGCCAGCTGTTAGTGTTAAACTGCCTGAAGTTGTAGGCGTTTGTGATGCAGCAATATTATTTGCCACCAATGTTTGAGGAATAACATCCCAAACATAAATACGACCTAATGGTCCCACACCTAAATCCATTGGTGCAGGATCATCAAAAGCGATGTTTCCATGCAATGTTAATGCAGTAGTATTTGCAATGTTAATTGCTTGGCTAAGTGTGTAAGTACCAATCCCACCTGTACCAGTGCCAAAAGCACTAATATAAGTCCCATCAGTTACACTTGAACCATCAACATACATACCCAAAACAATTGGTGCACCTTGATTAAGTGCTGTAATTGTCAGTGTTGTTGAAGATGTACCACCTGTGCCACCAGTGGCAGTGGCAGTATATGGGCGAATTCCAACACCCATGTAAGTCTGGGCTGGTCCTAGAAATAGATCATCTGAAAATTGTGGCATTTTGTCTGCTCCTTGAAAAGTTTGACAATAATAGTGCAGGGGATTAAGGCTCCCCTGCAAAGCCTTCCGGGTACTTAAACTCCAGGTGTGCCGTACATGGCACGTGGATCAGTCCAACCAGGAATATAACGTTCTGTAGCCTTATAGCGCATGCTATCGGTTTCGAAGTCACCTTCCATAGTCTTCTCTAGTGAACGACGCATTAGAAGTTTCATACCTTCAGGTGCATCAGTCTCAACCCACCAGTTAGTTGCAGAAGTCAAACGACTAATAACAGATGCGCCTTCAGGCAACAAACCAATTGATTTAATTGGGTTGATGTCATTGTTAGCAGTACCTGCTCTTAGAACTGACTTAAGCAATACTTCAGCTTGGAACACGTTACCAGGTGCAACCACTAGTTTTACAGGTTGTAGACGGATTTTCTTACCATTGTTATCAACGGCTTGACGAATCTGAATTAACATTTGCTCAAGTGATGTTTGACTCAAGTTAGCAGCAGTAGATAACTGATTGCTAAAAGAACCAACTGCAATTGGGTGAGCCGTGTTAATCAAAGATACGCCGTCACCACCAACATATGAACTATTGAAAGCTCTGTTGAGGATGTTAGCACATAGCAATTCTTTAGTTTCCACCAAAGATTGTGCCAAGTGTTTAGCATATACTTGACCGATACGGATATGGTCACCGTCTTCAACCAATACTTTGGTCAATGCAAAAGCAAGACCGAAGACTTGGTAGACATAACGTTGCAAGAACAACACACCACCTTGTTGATAGGTAACGGGAGATCCATCAGGTAACTGAGGAGCTGCACCGAAACCGTACAAGACGGGTTCTTCATGGTAGTTACGTGGAATGCCGGCTGCTTCACGGAAAACCGTGGACCATTCATCGGCACGTTGATCATAAACACCGTCAAAGGACTCATTAAGGATTGGTTCAACAATCGATCTAAAGTCCGTACTTCGCATTGGGGCTGCCATAGTTTATCCTTTCTTAAATTGCTGCAGTAGAAGAAACAAACTGTGGCTTGCTGATTTGTACACGAACAATCGTATACGCATCGCCCCAGGCATTGTCTGGATAGGGTGCTATGTCAACAATACGGAACTGTCCTGTTGAAGATGAACCCACCAAAGATGAGGACAAAGTCATTTGAGACAACCCAGTAGTTGTAGAACCAGCTGTGAAATTGGAAAGATTTGCTTCGTTTCCAACTGCTGTTTGAGAAATCGCCCCATCTGCTTGAATTTCATAAACGATTTGTTGGTCGTTATAAAAATAAGCAATGGAAGTTGTATTGGTTGCTAATGTAGTACTAGCAGGCCAATAATTCGATACTCTACGACGACCAGTTGTATCGGTAAATTCAACACCTTGGAACGAACCAGACACAAGGCCTGAGTTTGTTGTAGTGTCGACAACCGGTATAATGGTGCCAGCATTAGGGCTATATTGTACAGCTTGTCCTTTTAGGATGTTGCTGGAATAGCCAGATGGGATACCGCCAGTTAGCGCCTGAGCACGTTCCAACCCTGTGGGGAAATATGCGGGGCGTAAACCAAACGGAGCGTTAGTAGATGACATACATACTCCTTAATACCTATGAAAACACAGGTGTTTTTACGTTTTGGTCAAAAGCTGTGCCGCCATTCTCCAACTGTATCAATGCACGACCATTGCTATCTCTAGCATTGTTTTGTAGTTGTTCTTGCTGAATCTTAATCTTATCTTGCTCATCAAGAGGTGCATTGTGGTGCATCTCCATCATGATTTCTTGATAAAGATCCATAGGAAGTTTATACAAAACCATCTCATTACATGAAACGCATCCTTCAAGTTCACCGGATTTAACTTTGTATGCTTCAAAGCCGCTAACTTCTGCAGCTTTTACAAGTTCATATCCCATGCGAAGACGTTTATGAATAGGGTCATACTGATTTGTTGTAGATAACCAGCACAAGTGGAAGCCCGGAATCTCAGGCGGGGTCGGAAGAGCTTCTTGAAGCCATTCCGAACGGAACGCTCTGCGGCGTTCCTCAGAAGAAACAAACTTTTCTTCAGGTGCTTTACGTGAATCATCTTCACTTGATCTAGATTCACGTCCAGCACGAGTATTTTTCTTTAATCTATCATCCATCATTGACCCCTTTGTTTATTTTCACGATCCCATTTGGCATAATTAGCGATTGCTTTCTGACGAAGCTCATGGTTATCCCATACTCCAGCTTCTTTCATAGCAGTGACACGCTGTGGACTAACTCTAAATTCATTAGACTTAGTAGTTGCGATAGAATCTCTACCAGAACTTGTTACCATGGATCGAGGCCTCTGACTTTTGACGTTTTGAGAATTATAACCACGTTCTGCACGATGTGGTAAATATTTTGCAATTCTATCGTCCAATTCTTCCCAGTACTCTTCAGATTTTGGATCGTAACCCTCATCTGTTAACTTTTTATCAATTTTTTGTGCAATTTCGGAATCAAGGTCTTTACCTGATGGATCATACCAAGGATTGTTTTCAACCCAATTAGATGCATGCCTTTGAACGGTAGGATCTGCTTGAATTCCTTGTGAAGTTGTTGCTCTTGCAGCATGTTCTCTGACATTTTTTAAAGATTCAAGTTTGCGTTGTGCTTCATACCAAGTTTCTTGCGCTTTTGTAAGCGCATCACCATTTGAATGTGTGACAGCATCCCTCATTTGCATCTTGGCATATTCAACTGAAACACCTGCATCTTCAATTGCCTTATCAACACGAGCTAATTCAACACCTGTGTGTTTCTTTTCCATAATAGCCACACGTTCAGCAAGATCTTGATTTTGCTTACGAAGTGCGGAAATTAAGTGGCTAGATTCTCTAGTCTTTTCGCGGTGAAGTTGCTTTTTAAGCTTTCTTTCTTCACGTCTTGCTTCCCTGATGGCTTCCCTGTCAGGATCATTATCTAATCCATCATCTTGCGCATCAGCACCATCATTAATCAAATTGATAAGATCATCATTCTTGACAATTTCATCTGCAGGTGCTACCTGTACAGATGCACTGCCATCCTGATTTTCTTCAATTTGAAGTTCTAATTTATCAGTTGGGTTCATAAAGTTTCCTTCCAAAACTTAAATAAATGCTTTAATATCACGAGGATCACCAGTGACTTTACCAATGAGTTCATGATCATTGAAAAAAGTAAACAAGGCTTTACCCTTGGATCCATCTATTTCAAAATCAATCTCCCATCTATCTCCGCCCCACTTAGGTACACGAACATAATCACCAACTTGTGCCCAAGCACCTTCAGGCCATGGATCCATACTTTCACGTTTTCTGAAAGCTAGTGGTCCTACTGCTAAGACCTTACCAATCATGGTGTTCCATTTTTCGGTTTCTTTTGTTTCCTCAGGTAGCACAATCCCAGATGCAGTGACTTTATCTTTCACAGCACGGAGTTGAACCAGTACTCTAGCACCATAAGGTGCCATTAAAGGATCAATAACGGGAAACGCTTCTTCAAGCGTTTGTTCGATATCATACGACATCTTGTTTTTCCTCTTCTAAAATTACATTGATAAGATTCAAAGCTTCATCCAAGCCTTGGTGTTGGCCAATTAAGCGCTGGTAAGATTCAAAGTTGACACAATAGCCAGAGACTATTGCGGTAGCTACATCAGCTTGCTTTTGCTTAATTCGCCCGATGAGATCAGAAATCGTCATTAACGACCCCGACCAGATGACTTTCTCATAGGTGTTGCAATGACTACTGTCATGCCACCTTTTGCATGACCACCTTTTTTCATGGTTGCAATTTTTCCTGTGGGTTTAGGCAATGCACGTTTTTGTGAACTATCATTAATCAAAGTTTGTGCTTTTGATTCAGACACACCAGTGATCTTATTCACATTAGGTTGATGACTAATCTCAGCAGGTCCTTTAACTCCACCACCTTTTGCATAATGATGCTTTTTAGCTACACCACCTTTTTTCAAATGATTAGCTTCACCTTCACCGCCCATAGCGATTCGCTTGTGCATGTTAATGGCTTCAGACATTTTGATTCTCCCCTAAATTGGATTGGATTTGATTTTGAGCATCAAGGACCGTTTGCAGTTGCTCATGTTGCAATTGGGCCGCATCCCTTGATATCTCTGCGGACTTAATTCTTTCAGCTGTCAAATTCTTTTCTGTGTTAATAATTAAGTTGGATTGTATTGTATCCATCTTAGCTTTATTTGACATTTGAACATCTTCAGCTTTAATTTGCATCTCGGCTTTATCACGTGCTGCTCTGCGTTGTGTTTCAGCCATTTGTGTTTGCACCAATGCTTGCACAGAAGGATCTTGCGGTTGCAATGATTGTTTAATTTTCTGTGCCATTTCCATAAGCTGTGCCAACTGAGGTTGTATATCAGCAAACCTTTGTTGTGTGTCTTCTTGCACATGATGTGCACTAACAGCAAGCAGTTTTTGAGCTTCTACTGGGAGTGTGCCAACTTTAAGCACGTCAAAGTGGCTTCCAAATGCAGCAGATGAATACGCAGTCATTTGACTTATATACCACAAAGTAATATGTTCTTTTATGTGATTTAATACTCCTGGGACAAACTGCGTGGCAATAATTGGGTTAGAACCAAGCATAGGATCCATTGCATATGTCAAATGCGTTTCCAAATGAGCCATATGATCTTGATGTGGATAAGCACCAACAGGTTTGCCTAAAGATAGAGCCACATTTTCCAATGCAGGGTTCATATCTTTCACTTCTTCAGGATCTGGTAGTACTGAATTAATATCCGGTAGTCTAATTTGTTTAAGAATCCGTTTTTCAACCTCTAATCTATCATAGAGATCCGGACTTGCCTGTGCTCTAGCTGCAAGCGTTTGAATCTGCGCATACCTCTGGCTCTCAGCAAAGATATGAGGATCAGAAACCGGTACAATGTCCGTATTTGATAAGAAATCATCCTTAGAAATGTTAAGATCTTTAACAACCTCACTTTTTGCTTGTTCATCAACATACCACCTGTTTAATCGTGTAAGAATCCGTAACACTCTACGCTGAGAGTCATGCAATCTTGAATGTATTGCACTAAATACTGCAGAACCTTGTTCAATTAAGGCCTGTGTTGTCCCTACAGGTGCATTTGATGTCACATCTGCAATCTTTTCTTCCGCAGTTGTAACCACACCTTTGGCTGCATCATTTAACCAGCCAAGCAATGAGAACAAGACAGGTGAAGGTTGATTAAAAGGTATTGGCATTGCAATTTTCCTGATGTCATCAACACCAGGCGCGCCTTCAATCTCAGAAACTTGTGTTGGTTCTATCACAGTGGTTTGGCCACTGATCTTAGCACCTTTAAGTTTAAGCATTGTTGGTGCAGTAACTATATGAGCCGAATCAAGCAATGCACGAAGAGCACCAGTAAGAGCGGCAGACAAACCACCAATAAGATGAGGTAATCCAATTGCATATGCACCTCTCCATGGAATGAATTTAAATTCAACAATCCAATCAAGATTGGTCATTGCTTCATCACCATCTTCCCAGTTTCTATACAATCCAACCACAGATCGTGCATTTTCATCAATCATTAGCATGTAAGGTGCACGTTCGCCTTTAGAAAACTTATCATCTTCTAAATCTAACCATACTCTAATGTGAAATACTCTGCGAATACCATCAATATTCTCAGCTTGACGTTTTTTACCTTCAATCTTATCAGTTGCTTTTTCAGCTTTTGTCTGATCTGGCTCTTGCGATGCACGATACACATCTATGTCTGAGTACAAACCACTTTTAACCCTTATTTCATAGATTTCTTGTGTAATATCTTGAACTTCAGTGATTCTAGATGCAGTATAAAAGTTACCTGCGGCAAATGGAAGGTAAATATTGTCAATGGGTATAAATTCGGCACAGGGTCGTTTCTTTCTTTCATCATACCAGAGCTTCATGTACTGACTTCCGCCTAATGGAAGTTGTGTAAGCATCTGTTCTTGCTCATCACGGTACTCTTCAATTTGCTCTGTTAGTTGCCAGTTCATAAAGTCGCGTTTTCGCTCGGCTTTACTGGTCTTAGCGTCGGTAACTTCACCAATAATCTTGGTTTTAACTGGCCCATCAGCAGGAAATAGTTCTTTAATTGCCCTTGCAGCAAAGTCCACACAGGCTTCAGCCATAACAGGATGCACAACTTTTGATGCGCCTAAGAACTGTGCACCACCCGGTGCATCATGACCAAGGCCAGTTCTACGGATTCCATCTTCATATTGTTTATCCCTGTCTTCACGGGCCTCTTTATCTTTCTCAATAAGGTCAAGATACTTAGTGGCTAGCTCATCTAGGTCATAACTATTAATAGTTTCGGCCAGATTTTCATAAAAGTCAGGCGATTCTTCAGGGCCTTTTAAATCGTCCATCCTAACAATTGCAGAACCATCAGGCAGTTCTTCAACATCAGGGATTTCGTCCAACAATTCTACAAGTGATGCATCATCATCTGCAGGCTCTTCAGTAATTGGATCAATGTGCCGATCAAAATCTTGTGGAATGGGCATTTCTATAGCCATGTTTTACCTTTAAGGTTGTTGTCTTAGTTCAATGTCTGTGGCGTGCTGTTCAAGAGCTCGAGCAAGTAGCTCACGTTGCGCAGGGTTAAAGACTCTCCAAGGTTGACCAGCACTATATTGTCGCGCCGTTTGCGCAATAGCTCTTAAATCAGTAGGGGTATTGGCATTGTTAGGATGCGCAACGCGAGCTGCGAACTCTCTTGCTTCATTGATTTCTCTTGTACTTAACTCGCCCTGTAAGTCTGCTAAAGCTGCAGTTTGAATACGACGAGGCAACACGTCGGCATTTGCAATGTGTTGTTGCACAGCTTCGGGTATTGGTGCTTGCTGTTCAAATTGCACATATGGGCCTAGGTGATCAATGGCTCTACGTAACATAGACAAGTAATCGTCGTACTCAGTGCGATTAATTCGTAATGCCTCAGGTGTTGACCTTACAATATCATTTCTTATATTAGTAAATCTATTTATTGCAGACTGCGCTATTTCACTTGGGGTATACCCTTGGCCAAACATATTATTTGCCATGGTATTAACATGCTCAATGGCTGCCCCCATCATGCTATAACTGACAGGCGTAGTGGCAAGTTGCAAAGGCTCAGTATACGCTTGCGTAATTGCTGCATTAATGTTTTGCGGCTCAGGTGCTTGTGCAGGCTGATTAGCACCGTGCTGATTATCAACTTCCCAATCACCAGTATCCACATTAAGTCCCATGTTTTGCATAACTGTATCAACATGGCTTAGAGCTTCTTCTCTTTGTCTAGGCGTTAATTCCCATAAAGTACCGCGTTCTCTATCTTCGATCTGCTCCAATAAGTCACGATAGCTTTCTTCAAGAATATTTTCAGGGTGCGAATCTATATTGTTATTTCTAAAAAATGCCTCAAGAAAGTCAATCACAGGTGCAGGTAATGATGTTTGTACTGTTTCAATTTGGTACGCAGGATTTACGCCTAGTTCAGGCTGATTAGCGCCATGCTGATCATCAGGCTCCAATAAATTAGGCGTTGCACGTCTGCTTTCATATGCTGCTAAAGCCAAATCTACACTCCGTATATGCTCATCAAGCATTTGAATGATTGGTGCCACATCTCTAGTACTCTGAATACCGTATGCAGGTAAGTCAATGTCATCGACATTAGTAATGCCATCAACATAGTGAGTTAAATGATCATGAATCCCTTGAAGTGATGCATTTTCTGGTAGCACAGCTATTATATCGTTATATACTCTAACTGCTGCAGGATGATGTGCAATGTAAGCATTTGAAACACTTGCCATTGGTTGTCTATGTGCGTCTAAATCATGCTCATCAGCCAGCCTTGTCATCTCTTGAATTGCACTTTGTATAAACTGTCTTCTATCTGCTCCAGTAAGATTTCTAATTGTTGGATGATCAAACACATCACTATGCAATGCATAAATTGTAGAGTCTACATTATCTATACCGCCGCGTATATTATCCTCAAAGATACTATTACCAAATAATGCACCTTGAAAACTTACACGCTGCAATTCTGTAGGTTCATTATTAGGTTGTGGTTCAGGCACGGGAAGTCTACGTTCTAATTCACGAGCCAATAACTCACGTTGCCGCATTGAAAAAGTACTATATGCATCATCACCTATTGCAGGCGTGCCTGTGCGAAGTGAATGTATTATGTTTGCAACTTCACGGTGGTCATAACTACCAAAAAGGTCATTAGCCAAAATATCAACTTCATTAGCTTGATGATCCCCCATTGCGTCGCGTAACCGTGTTGTAGGTGTATTTTGCATTCCTGCTATTACACGCTGCAATTCTGTAGGCTCACGATAAGGTTGTGCAGGTTGTTGTGCAGGTTGTTGTGCAAGTTGTTGTACAGGTTGTTGTTGCGCAGGGTCAGTACGATCTAAGTAATGCTGAAGCGCAGTTGCCACGCCTTCGCGGTCAAAACTAGTTCTTGTGCCGGCGAAATTAATACCACCTTGCAAAGTGCTTATAACTTGCTCTATACTTCTGCGCCCATGAGTGGGATTAGCATTACCGTTAATTATGGATGTTGCAACATCATGTATGGTCTCTACTGCGGCATCATTTAAATGCCCTAATAAAGGTATTTCTTGGCGTAACCCTGCAATATCAGGAAATTGATATGGCTGTATAGCTTGTTGTGCACCTTGTCGTTGCGGCATATTTTCATTTTGTAAAAAATAATACTGCACGGCATCACTATGTGCTTCCAACATATGACCTAATTCAGCTAGTTCTGCATCAGTATTAAGATCATGGTCAGTTGGCGCAACACGACCATAATTTATTTCATGTGTTGATGTGATTAATGACTGTTCTATATCTTCATTGTTTAGACCTTCATCATACAAATCTTGAAGATATCTTCTGTATGCTGTGTGAATACGATAGTTATTAGTAGAAGCAAGAATATTAGGTATTGGTACTAATGGGTCACCGGCACCAATTAAATACCTAGCATTATTAGTCAACCCTGGGTGTTCTTGCTCTAACCGCCTAGTTAAGTTAATATGCCGTTGTGTGGCATCACGCATACGATCTTCTAAGTCATGGCGTGCATCTAGATAGTCTTCTTCTGATGGGAAATCATTCCTATCTAATTCATTTAAATCATCGTCTAATTGTCTTCTAGTTGCTTCCAACTCATGCAATCTATCATTATTGCCATGTTGACGTCTTACGGCAACCACAGATGCTGGAGGTGGATTATGATTCTTTAAGTCCATCAAATCTTCTTGTGTGACAAACCTAGGTAATCCATGCGCTTCTGAAGCAATCCTAAACGCTTCTTCAGACATATTAGCTTTACCTGCTAAAAATCTAGCACTTAATGCTTTAGTGTCATACACACCAGATTTATCAGTCGTGTCCATGTTTCTGATTTCGTCTGATTTAGCATTTAAATAATCACGAAGTGAATTTCTATATTGTGGGTCAATATCTTTATTGTGGTGTTGTGTTGCATAACCAATTTGATAAGTTTTCTTGCCTGATGCATCTTGCCGCATATCAGAAAATTCAACTAACCCAACAGGCATACCAGTTTTACTATCCCTTAGTGATCCAAATTTAGTATCACCATTCATTGCATTACTAATAAACCCAGTGAGATTCTTTCTAGTTGTTTCAGAAAAACGTTTACCCCATGGGTTTTCTGCTGATTGTGTAGAAATATCTGTTAGTGGCAAGTAATTTCTTTCTGCGCCTGTGAATGTATGTTTATGTGATGGTCTATCAATACCTTTTGCAACACAATGGTCTAGTATTTCAGTTTCACCGCTTAACCAAAACTCAATCTCTTCTGGTGACATGTTGCTATCAATTTCTTTGACGTGTGCATTCCCAAAATGATTTTGTGGTGGTATTGTGCTTAAATCATCTTTGTAAATAGAACTGATTTTTTCTTTTCTTGCCACTAATGATTTTTTAGCTTCAAGTTCTTTAGCTATCCGTTCTTTAGTGACATCCCTAACAAGAGCATCGATGGGTGTTCTTGCCAATTCTTTTTCTGTCATCTTACCTGTTAACAAACGGTTGTATATTTCATCCCCGATTTGCTTAACGCCTAATCTGTGTAATGCACCAGCTCTAACGTCATATACAGTTGTGTGTGGTTGAGTGTTAACAAGGTGCTCAAGTTGTGGGTAAAACTGACGCTCAGGTGGGGGAATCTTGCTCCACATCTTTTCTGCTGTCATACCGCGCAATGCATCATCAGCCATGTTTTCATAGTTATGCGCAATCTTAAGGTTGTCCATATCAGTATGCGCACGCTGTAAAGCTGTGTTTACTTTTTCTAATGCTTTAATATTTTCTTTTGCACCTGGATATGTCATCGGTCTGGCATAACCTTCAGACACCGCTTGTTGGTGTAACTTATCTCTAGTCTCTTGGCGATCATCAGATTCTTTTTGCAACTTAGCGATTTCTTCTTGCTTTTTAACTATTTTAGGCGTAACCGTACCTAGTGGCATATTAGGGTTAAACTTGGTTCTTGCATGCTCAATATCTTCATTTGGTGTAGACATGCTTGCAAGATCATCACTTGCACGCATTGTAATGCCTTTTAATGCTTCATTTAGCAATGGATCTTTTTCAGTACCTAAATATTTTGAAATGTACTGCTTAAATGGGCCAGTTAATGCATTAACACCTTTTTGATGATTCTCAGCAAGTTGGTCAACGCTGATTAAGCCATTTGCTGTTGCAAATTCATTCATCATGTTTTTCATGTAATCATCATGTTCTCGCCCAGGGTATTTATAATCAACAGCTCGTTCTGCATCATTAGCACTAAGATTTGGAAATTCTTCTTGTGCTTTTTGCCGTTTAAAATTTTCAAATGCTTCGTGGTGATTTTCGCCTATGACATGATACCTATATAGTGCATTAGCACTGTCTTGATCAAGTACTGGACCGTACGGCAAAATATCCCTAATTACCTCATCCATACCGCCACGATCTAGACTGACTTTCTGTGTTGTCGCCGATAGCATTGGTGAACCTTCAGGTCTAACGGCATATAAATTAGTTCTAGGCTGTAATTCAGCGGGAATTCCTGGCACAGGTGGTAAACCTTGCATTTGGCGTTTAGCCATAATGTCACCAATACTATCGGCAACACCTTGTGCTTTAACACCTAGTGTAGGTTCGCCCAGTATGTTTTGTTTTTGAATACCTGATTGTGCATTCCTAAAATCTTGTGGTAAATCCCTTAACTCACCACCTACGATCTGAGCTTTACCAATAGCCGCTCTTACATCACTAGGCGACACTAAAGGTCTACGTTCTTCAAGCCCGGTCATATTACCAATAATGCCGCCTCTAGGTGACATTGGCAATATAGGAATGTCAGGTGCTTTTTTGGCTAAATAATCTTCAAAATTCTGGCCAAGCGGAGTTTGTGCAGGTTGCATGTGCATCTGATTAAACCTATTGGCTAAATCAGTTGCTGTGTTAAGACCTGTTCTGTTAACTTCACCTGTTTGTGCATAATTACTAATGTCATTAGCAACGTCAGGCACGGATCTAACAAGACCTTGTGCCGCACCAAGTGCACCAACAGCAGGGTTTATCACCGTAGTCCTTGCAAGATCCTGCAAAGACTTCATAACCATTAAAGGATTGTAGTTAGTGGCTACATGCTTTACTTTATTAATCGCTGAATGTAACGGGCTATTTCCACTAGGTTGTGCTAAAGGTTGATCTACAGGCGCATCGTCTTCATAACCGATTTGATTGCCCATTGCATCAGTTAGTATAGCCATTATTTACTCTTCTTCTCAGTTTTATTTTTATTGGCTTTCTTTTCTTTTTGTGCTTGTTCCCATGACTGATCAAGATAATTACTAAACTCTTCAGGTGTTACTAAGCTTTGAAATTCAAAAGATCTATCACCTTGTTTAGGCTTTAACCCTAGTTCTGCAAACTTAGGTTCGTATGATCTTGGATCGTACTTATAAAACTCAGACATGTTATCATATAGTTCTTGCTCATCATAGTCATATTGGTGCAAGTTGCGTAACACATCAACCATTTCATGTGGTTTTAAGTTGTGAGTTAGCTGATGTTGCATATGAATGTACAACTCATGCGCATCTTTATTAGATATATCATCTGAAGAATACTCGTTGTATTTTCCATTTGGTGTATTAGCCAACGCATCCATTGAATCAAGTTTCTCTTTTGGTATACGATCTTTTAAGTAGTCACGAGCTAATAACCATGCACTTTGTGCCACTGCCTGTGGCTCTTGCTCATATGCATCATTAAATGCATGATGAATAAAATCACCAAGATGAAAGTCAATGTTACCATTCTTTGCAAACGTGGTCTTTGCAACTTCAGTTAATGGCGGCACAATCTCAGGCACAACATCTGCAATCTTAGGCGTAGGTAATGCTTGATTCAAAGCAGCTTGACCGGCTTTTTTAAGCACTTCACGTCTAGATACGGGTGTGTTCATGGCTTTAGCGGCCAAGTCATTTAACGGACTAACAGATGGCGCAGGTGCTGATGTTGGTGCCGGTGCTTGTTGAGGTGCAGGCGCTGGAAAATTAGATGTTGGAACTGGAATATCAACAGGTCTAATTGCAGGAACTGAATACTCTGCTTGAGGCGATAATCCAAGAATTGATCGACGTTGTATGTCAATAGGCGGTGCAACTGGCTTAACTGGTTTAGGCCCTCTGCCAAAAAGCCCTACTTGCTGCATGTAAGGATCTTGACCAAATTGACTAGCACCATCATCATAGACAGGCGGTGGCATCTGACCATTTGCCATTAATGAGGCTTTCATATATGGAATATCGTCTTCATTAAGCGGCATATGGGTTAACCCTTCTAGGACGTGAATCATCGGCGTAACCGTCTTCCGGATTATACAAATAATCCAACACAAGAAAACCGCTATCACGCAAATATCTTAATGCTTGTGATGTTGAGTCCACTAAGTCATCATGCCGGACTTCAGGGAATGCGCACAACTGATTAATCAAAGCATCTGCCCAATCACGAGCCATTCCTTCTCTGACTTGCGACTCAGGTATATATACCAAACCCCGTTGAATAATTGGCGCAACTATATTTAACCTTTGCGTTTTATCTGCATTTCCAGGATTGTAAGGACGTACTGGCAACCCAGCTTTCTGCAAATCTTGGATCAATGAAATCCCTGCCGACTTGTTTTCTATAAGAATCAAATCAACTTTTTTACCCTGCCCAAATTCATCATTATCCCCGTAAATATTTGCAAACTCATCAATTACACGTGGCCGAAGATCAGGGTACTTCATGTACTCGTCCCAACTGTCTATAAGCATGACCGACATCGGTTTATCTTCAGGCTTAAATACTCCCCACACCGTGCATGCCGTCGGATCATTCGTGGTCTTATCCGATGTTGCACAGTCGTAAGATTGCACCACGTAAATAAATGGGGGTAGGGGTGTTTGCGCATCCCACAACTTGAACCATTGTCTCTTTACAATTCCTGCCTCCTCAGGATCTATCAACTCGGCGTGAATTTCTTGTCTGCCTAATGATGTTCCCTCGTACTGCAAAATCTGCGTCTGAAAAGATGGGGCTAGGTTCTTTATGTTGTCATACGTAGATGCTGATGTGTAGCATACGTCTTCACCGTCACGATTAACTAGATCGATAATCAAAGGTTTTGGCTTTGGGGTTGTTGTGCAAATTAACACAGGCTTTTTTCCTAGCCGCATTCCAAACTGCAGCATGTTCCAAGCTTCGTCTAGATAGTGCCATGCAGCAAGTTCGTCCAGCCAACCACCATGAAACTGAGGTCCCCGAAAACGTTCTGGCTCTGATGCAGCTATGCCCTTAATGATAGAGCCATTCTTTAGTATTACCTCGTGTAAACTTTTGTAATACGTTTCGATAATTGCCTCGGGAACTACGCTCAAGAGGCCTGAGTCCCCCTCGTAGCAGACGTCTCGAAGGTCCCCTGATGTCGGAGCAGAAACCAACCAGCGAGTTTTTGGATGCGTCCAAGCTTCCCACCAAGTCCATTCAGCCGCACACCTTGTCTTGCCTGCACCTCTACCTGCAAGTAAGAGCCATATGTTCCACCAATCGCCCTTTGGCGGGATCTGGTGTGGGTTAGCTACTTGGAGCCATTTAAGGCGAGCTTTGATTGCGGCTTTCCATTCAGGTGAAGCATGCTCTATGCTCGGACCTGTCTTAAGCCTTTGATCTACGTGATCATGGATTGCTTGTGCTACTGTCATCTTGCCTGATGCTGAGTACTTCGTTCATAAGCTCTTGCGCGAAGTCATGAACTACATCGACCTGAATTGCTCCGTCATTCTTGCCCGTGACTTCGACCTTGCTATTGTCTCGGTACTTTGCTGGGAATCTGGCTGACATTGACCTAGACCAGAGATTTGCATTCACTTTGGATCCGTTCGGTCTCTCAACTATGTTGTCCATAGCTATCCGTTCCCAAAACGCGAGCTCAAAGTTTTTCGCGCGCTCCAAGGCCTCCATAAACTCATCGTTGTGCTCAGCCCACAAGTTCAAAGTATTGTAATGAATATCTAGTTCCGCAACAATAGCTTCACGACTAAAGCCTTTTTTGCCAAGTTCAACAACTAAGTCGCAGTACTCTGGCTTATATAGCGTAGGTCTTCCGATTTTTTTATCGCTCATGATAGTAATTGGTAGAAAATAAAATGCATTCTATCTATTTTTTGGATCGATTACACAATAGTTTTCAGGTCAAAGTTACAAAGTTACAAGTTACAAAGTTACAAACATTCTAGAAACTATTATACGACGACGTTATATCTATATATAAATATTATCTTAAATATTAATGTAACTTTGTAACTTTGTAACTTGTCTTTTATATCAACAACTTAGCTACATTTCACACGTAACTTTGATGTAACTTTCATGTAACTTGCATAATACTATAGTTCCAATTCTCTTTTTACAACATCATCTGTTTCTTCAGCCAACATGCTTAATTCTCCGTAATTGGTAAAGTTACATTTTTTGGCCAATGCATTTGTAACTTTGAAGATGGTAACTCTAGAGCTTTTTCCACGGACTTTTACCACTTTACCGGATTCAACTTCACCATAGTTTAACAAAGCTTTCTTAATGTATTGTGCTTTAGCACGGACATCATGACCCCATCTTTCGCAAAGTATTTCCAAATGTGTTGGAGTAAATGCAGCAATTCCATCAAGATTCTCAACCACAAAGACACAAAGTTCTTGTGCAAATGCTTCAATCGGACTTTTGCTAGCTTGAATTGCAATCTGTTTGTACTTAGTGTTGGGTGCAGGCTTTGACGGGTCAAAGTCCGTAATATCACGGTTGTAATACCAATTAAGCACTTTACCGAATCCTTGTTGTGATCTAGCCCAAAGCATTAAGCTTACCACTTTTGGGTGTGTTTCCAAGTTAGTTAAGCTTTCCGGTTTAAATATGGCTTCCCTTCTTGCACTATCGCCCATTCGTGTAATGTAAGGTTTATTTGACGTAAATATAAAGTTCATGAAGTTCTCAATGTTGTATTGAGCTCCATACTTATTATTGATTGCTATTTCACGTCCAGTAATCATGCTTTTTAACTGAGCCGAATGGTCTTCACGATCCGATGATGGTTCGTTAATCACAATCAGGATTTTATTTTTAAAGATACCGTTAAAATTGCCAAATAGTTCGTCCGGACCGATGATGATAGCTGGTCCATTTTCACCAAGTCCAAGCATTTCAGCAATGAATTCAGCAACAGCGGACTTTCCAATACCTTCCACATTACTAACGAATTGTGGTGTGGTGTTGTTTTTCCTGTGAGGAAATTGCACTACATTAGCTACCCAATCGTGCCAATAGTCGGCAAATGCTGGTTCATCCCTAAAAAAGTACGAACAGAATTCCAAGTATTCAGTCACATCGCCAATTACAGGTTCATGCAACCAGTTACTCAAATAGTTATAACATCCGTCAGGTGTAATCTTCAAACCTTGGTATTGGGGAAATACACCAACTTTACGGATGTCACACCGTTTTCGCCATTTCTTATACTCTTCAAGCAGTACATATTCCCTAGTCACTACCTTTGGTGGTTGATTCGGTCTAGTCTGTACTTGTGTAGACTGTAAGAACACATGTTGTGCCGAGTCTATCTTTGCTTTTTGGAAGCTCATGATATGACCATCATCTAACCTGATGACATCCCCATTGTACAAGGCGTATTTAGTGCTGAACTCATGAAGCCGAACGTCCAAACTATCTACACCATTCATCACAACAGAGGTGCTTGCCAAGACATCAGTCAAAGCTTTACCATCGTTCAAGTGATCATCAATTGCATATTTGGCACCTTTACCCGGTCCAAACCTTCCAACACGACACAAATGCACCTCAGCACCAAGACCTCGTAAAACTATGGCTAACTTAGTCTCAGCAAGTGCAACCTGATCATTAGGCTCACCATCATCCTTTGCACCATCGTAATCGAAAACAATATAGACCTTCCGATGCGTGACATTGAAATTGGTTTTCCTTTGCCATTGGATTTGCATTAAATCCTTGTGCAAGTGTAAACCATTTTTGTCAGTCCATGATGTAACACCGGCAAGCCCAATACAAACTTGCGTCAATTGGTTTGCCATTGCATGTTTAGTAATAGACCAAGTCTTAAATTCGCCTTCAGTAATTATGATAGGCACATCAACATTGGTAATGATAGATCGCCAATGAACTGTTGGTGGAAAATAGATATGACTGCCACTTGATCTAGCCTGAGAATATTTCATCTTAGACCGTGGCATCAGCAATCGGACCCTTACGAATCCGGTATCATTTCCATCTATATCAAAATACGGTATTTTTACCGCATGTTCGTATGTGTGACCAAGTAAGGATTTTGTAATCTCTTTTTCAAGAAACTGAAGACCAAGACTCTTTTCATCTTGTTCATCAAATTGTCGTTGTTTAAGAAAGTCATGGTATAATCCGATCGGTTGTGTTACATGAGACGAAAATCCCATTGATATGACCTTTCCTTTGTTTTCTTTGCAGTTGTCTTAAGGCCCTAGCTCTAACTAGGGCCTTTTTTTATGTTAGATTGCTACTAGTTCTTCGGCCAAATTAACGGCCATTTCTTTATAAGCTATTCCATCACCAAAAAATGCACGATCAATCCGCACATCTGAGGTTCTACCTTGATGATGATCGACATATTCTGTAACTGCATTAATTAAACCCCAAACAGTATCTTTAGCGGACTTAAGACTGCTACCTTTTCCAGCACCATTATATAAAGCCATTAGCTGTTGGCTAATACGCTTCGACACAATAGTTTCACCTTTATCGTTTTCGTATGAAGACACAGTTTGAAAGTACTTTTCAGCTTGTTCCTGTGTGACATGTGATTCAGTCCAGAATTCTAACCTTGTAAGGAATGATGACCATGAAGTTGCAGCCAAACCAAGTTCAGCCTTAACTTTATCATGATCAAATGTTGCACGGTGGTTAACACGAACAACGTTTTTAGATTTGCCTGATGTGGCTTCTTGCATTGCAAAACCTAAAGTGTTATTACATACCACACGAACAGATGTGAACATGGCCGTTGTTGCCATTGAACCATCACATGCTGTACCAAGTAATAAATAACCCTTGATTGTATCATCCATGACTTTAGCTTCTTTACCCATGGAAGCCAATGCCCAGTATTTTCTACCACCACGTAAAACTCCAGCTGTTTCAAGTTCGAAACCAGCTTTATCAGTAAGATCACGGTAAAACTCTAAAACTTCTTTTGGTTGTACAACATTGTAAGTCTTTGAAACCACTGTCAAAGCATTACCACTGTCGGAACGAACCAAGACTTTTTTACCGGGTACTTTATGTGTATCACCATTAAGACGGTACAAGGCATCATGTTCTTCGATGGTGAAGTCCATACCTGCAGCTTGTTGCCATTGCTCGATGCTTTGACCTGCTTGCATTTGTTGACCAAGTTTGTGCCAAGGCATATCGCCTTTGTATGCAATTGCTGAAAAACCTTTGGTTGAATCGATTTCGTGTGACATAGTGAATCCTTTTATATTCAGAAAGTTAAGTTAATGTGTTTCCACAAGGTTCATTATAACAACATCTGCACAAGTAAACACCTTTTTTAAAAATATATTCAAAATAATTAATAAATTTGTGCTTATTTATTAGATGTTTAGTATATAATGTCCTTGTGCAATGAATAGCACACCTTATTTTTATGAACTGAAAATAAAGGTATTCAATAACAAGTGGTTTGAAAATAAAAGTAAACAACTCAATAAACAAAGGATCAAGATGTCGTATCTTACACATAACGAAATTTTTGTAAACCCAAATGGGACAAGTCTTAAGGGCAATATTAAATGTGGCTATTACTTATTAGTCACTTTATTTGGCCAACCCCATAAAGCCGATGAATACAAGTCAGATGCTGGTTGGGATATTCTGTTTTTAGATGATGACAACCACAAAGAAATACGAGCCACAATCTACAATTGGAAAGATGGCTTTAATTACTGTGGTGCCAATGGTATTCAAACAGATAAAATCACCAATTGGCATGTTGGTGGTAACCACAGTTCAGTCGTAAATAGAATTCAAGAAGTTATTGATACATATATCCTTGATTGTCTTGAAAACACTATCACAAATTCTAACAAGCACTTTGAGGAAGCCTAATGGATTACATTAACATTGACAAAATACTGGATGTGGTTTTAGCAGTGCTTATTGGTATTGTTTTAGCCATTTGTTTAGTTTCATGGTGGAGTAATTAATATGTTACCAATTGACTGGCACAGACAAAGAATTAAAACAGGCATGAGTCCTTCAGCCGAAGCACTATTGTGTTTAATATCAGTGTATAAAGCAATGACAGTTATGGAATTAGTTGCATTGGCATTAAAAGAAGAAATTGCATCATCAGCAACTATTCACCGCAGCTTTATGTGGCTTCGTAAAAGTAAGTTCATTAGCATAGAGTTTCATGATGGTAATCAAAGAACTAAATATGTTATTGCAACTAAAAAAGGCGATAAATATATAGGGGTTGGAAAATGAATAACAATTTCATATACGAATACGACCAACACGAGGCTGATGAACTTCGTCTTCAAGACCAATTTGAACGTAAGCAACGGCAAAAATATGCTGCCCATCCTGATTGTAGGGATCCTGATCATCCCGGTTGTGATAGATGCAGTGAAAGTGATGATGACAATGACGACTAGAAAAGTAGCAATTCTTTGCCCATCATATGATGCCAAGGTTCATTGTAACTTTTGCATATCTATGGCTGAAATATTTAGATTGGGTTCGCATATTAAAAGTATGTCAATGCATCTAAATTTTCTTATGCATGAATCTATTATTGAACGTGCTAGAAATCATTTGCTGCAAGATGCTTATGATCAAGGCATGGATGATTTTGTGTTCATAGATACAGATCAGTCATTTGATCCTGCTGCATTTTTTGCTGTACTTGGTCATCAAGTTGATGTTGTAGGTATTCCTGTTCGCATGAAGGATAGTGAAGAACATTACAATATTAGACCTGAAGACATGAGTCAGCATACATATGATCCATGGCTTGGTTTATTGGAAGTCAAAAGCATTGGCACTGGATTTTTTCGTTTGTCTAGAAAAGCCGTCACATATTTAATGGATAACTCCATATCATATTTGGATGGCTTCACCACAAGAAAACGTATGTTCCAATGCGATGTATTTGACAATGGTTATGTGTCGGAAGATATTAACCTGTGTAATAAGCTAATCAATGGCGGATTTAAAGTCTACGCAGATATTAATCACACATGTGCTCATTACGGTGATGCAACATACACAGGTAATTTTGCTGACTGGTATAGGAAACAAGTATGAACTGTCCACATTGTGGTGCTTGGAGTTTTGTAAATTACACTAAAATGCCTAGACGCAGAAGAGAATGCGCTAATGGACACAGGTTTACCACACAGGAAATATGTATTGATGATCAATTAAAAGAAGCAAAACTAACACGAATGCAAGTAGCAAAACTATTTCAAAAACGTAACTTAAAGGAAAAATCAAATGATGTATGATAAAGTAAAAGAATTTAGACTTAAACTTAAACTGCCTGTATCAGATACACCGGCATTATTACAGCCAGAACACATGAGTTTTTATGCAAGATTTATCATGGAAGAATTAAGCGAACTTATGCGTGCACATGAAAAAGAAAACATGGTTGATGCTGCTGATGCAATCACTGATTTAATTTATGTTGCAATGGGTTGTGCTCATCATATGGGTTTACCATTAGAACAGATTTTTAATGTGGTTCATGATGCTAACATGCAAAAAACACCTGGTTCAACTAACCGTGGTGTACAACAAGATGCTCAAAAACCTGAAGGTTGGCAGGCACCTGAAGAAAAAATAAATAAAATTTTAAATAAATATTTGTTTACTTCCCATCAAACCATGGTATAATCCAACTGTTTACTACGGTAAACAACACTAAACTTTCTTAACTTTCTAAAACAGGAGTATTAAATGGCTAAAAACCTTAAAATAAAAGTAAACATTGTAAAACGTGAAGATGCAATCATTAAAATTGCACAGGATTTAATAGAATCAGAAGATGATTTGGAATCTTATGTTTGTGATTTACTAATTGGTGAAACACAACCAGTTACTAAATGGTCTGATCAGGATATCATCGACCATTATGAGTATGTTCACGGTGAAATAATCGAACTTAAGGATTAATCATCATGAATATATTTTTCTTACATCGTGTTCCTAACATTGCCGCACTTTACCATTGCGACAAACATGTAGTTAAAATGATTCTAGAATCAGGTCAACTACTTGCCACATGCCATCACGAATATGGCAATCCAGTTACATGGAAACCAACACATAAAAATCACCCTAGTGCTGTTTGGGTTCGTCAATCCAGACTACATTATGACTATGTTAATGCACTTGGTCGTTGTTTATCCAAGGAATTTTATCGTAGGTATGGTCATCATCATAAATCAAGTCAATTGTTTAATGGCGAATTAGCATATGCACCTAAGCCTATGTATTCAATGCCTTTAACATGGCAAGATCCTCCGCAATGTATGCCTGATGAATGTAAACACGAAGATGCTGTAACAGCTTATCAAACTTACTATCGGCATAAAAAGTCTATCATGTCCATGGTATGGTACAAAGGTCAAAATCATTTTACGCCACGTTTTATGGAGTCAGCAAATGTCTAATCAGCACAAATGGGATATGCGGTATCTTAATTTAGCTAAGTTAGTTTCAACTTGGTCTAAAGATCCATCTACAAAATGTGGTGCTGTTATTGTTAACCAGCACAATGAAATTATTAGTGTTGGGTTTAATGGTCTGCCTAAACTTGTCACTGATAACGAGGAAAGGTTGACAAATCGTGACATTAAGTTGAAAATGATAATTCATGCAGAAAGAAATGCTATTATTTTCGCTAAAAAAGATCTTAGGAATTGCACAATTTATACATATCCAATGATGGCTTGTAGTGAATGTGCAGCAATGATCATTCAGGCTGGATTTAGTCGCCATGTTTCCATGTTAAGCCCAAATAAGCATTGGCAAGATTCATGGAAAATTGCAGGCGAAATGTTTGATGAAGCTGGTATGGTTGTGGATATCTATACAAAGTCAGAATTGGAGAATGAAAATGTTGATTAATGAATTAATAGACCAAATTGTTGAAATTAAAATTAAACGTGACGAATGCACAGCATTAGATAAAGAACTTTCTAAAACACAAGCAATGTTAGAAGGTGATTTAATGAATTTAATGTCTACAGCAGGTACAACCAAAGCTGCTTCTGAAGCTGGTCATTCTGTTACAATGAAAAAAGTTGTTCATCCAACTATTATCGATTGGGATTTGTTTTATGATTATGTTACAAAGACTAAAAGCTTTGACTTATTGCATAAACGTTTAAGTTCTACAGCTTTCAGAGATCGCTGGGAAGCTAAGGAGGAAATACCCGGTTCCTCCTCTGCAGAAGTCTGGGGTATCACCGTTACTAAATCACGTAAATAAGGAATTAATATGTCTAAAAATCAAGTTGCATTATTCGAAAACGAATTGGAAAAAATGGCTCAAGCTTCTTTGGAGGCTGAAAAAGGTAGTGCAGGAATTACATTCCTTAGCACTAAAGGTGGCATACTAACTTACAAGGATAATCCTATTGCAGGTAATAGCCTTGAGGTTGTTGTTATTGCCTCACCTGTTGAAAGGCTTTACTATACAGCTCGTTACGATCCTACAAAGCCTGCAGGTCCTGTGTGTTTTGCCTTAGGTCAAACCATGACTGGTTTAAAGCCTAATGTTAACTCAGAGCAAAAACAGTCTGACACTTGTGCTAACTGCCCTAAAGATCAATGGGGTAGTTCAACAACAGGTGGTAAAGGTAAAGCTTGTGCTGAAAAACGTAGACTTTTAATCGTGACAGCAGATTCCATCGGTTCTATTGATGCAGTTAATATGGCTGAAGTTGCAGCATTACGAGCACCAGTGACCTCAGTAAAAGCATTTGCTGTTTATTTGCAAAAGATTGCTAATGCAGTTAAACGTCCACTTTCAGCAGTGGTTACTAAAATTAGTCTTGTGCCTGATCCAAAAACACAATTCAAACTTGAATTTGATTTTGTTCGTGCAATTGATGATGTTGAAATCATTAAAGCTTTAATCACTAGAGGTGAAAAAGAAATGACTAATGCAGTGGAAACTGCTGGTATTGATGATGGTGAAACCACAAATGCCGTTTCTCAGTCAACAAAGTATTAAGATGTCTGATCCTATCTTCCTAGACTTTGAAACGGAAGCAATCGGTCCTAGACCTAAATTTTACCCACCAAAACCTGTTGGTTTAGCGGTATTAGATAGGTCTGGACAATTTCAATCCGGTTATTTTGCATTTGCACATGACACAGGTAATAACTCTAGCTTTAAAGCAGTTAGAGATATTCTTGTGCAGATCTATGAAAGTGGTAGACATATTTGTTTTCATAATGCCATGTTTGATATGGCAGTTATTATGGAACATTTTGATCTACCATTTCTTAATCCTATGCGTGTTGAAGATACTTTGGTGTTAGCCTTTTTATATGATCCATATGTAAGAAGTTTAGCACTAAAAGAACTTTGTAAGGAATGGTTAGGTGTTCAACCAGAAGAACGTGATGAGCTATTTGAGTGGCTTATTGCTAATATTCCTGAAGTTAAAAAGAAACCTAAACAAGCTGGTGCATTTATTGCGCGTGGTCCTGCACAATTGGTTGGTAAATATGCAAATGCAGATGTAAGACTAACAGCATTGTTGTATGACTTTACACGTGAAGTACAAGCTACAATGTCCGATGCTTATATTCGTGAAATAACATTGATGCCAATTTTACTTGAAAATTCTAAACTTGGTGTTCGTGTTGATCGTGATGGAATGCTTGAATGTCAAACACAGTCATTACATGATATTGGATTATGCGAACAATGGCTTAATACATATTTCAATGTTTCAGAAATCAATTACAACTCAGGTCAGCAATTGGTTGATTTAATTCAAACCAAAGGTTGTTTTTATGATAATAAACGTTGGCCAAAGAGTGATAAAGGCACATTACTATCCGATAAAGAAACACTAAAAGACATGATTACCGATGAAGTTCTTGTAACTGTACTTCGGTATCGTGACTTATTGGTTAAACTTAATGGAACATATATTGAGCCATGGTTGGAACAGTCAGCATTTAATGGTAGGATTTACACTGAATGGAATACTGTTAGAGGTGAAGTTGGTGGCACAAGAACTGGTAGATTATCAGCCAAACCAACACTTCAGACTATGCCAACCAAGGAACCTCAGTCTAAACTACCGCCTGAATTGCAAAGTGTTGTATTACCTAGAGTTAGGAAATACATACTTCCAGATGAAGGTGATGTGGTTGTTTCAGTGGATTTCCAAGCACAGGAACTTAGACTATTTGCACACTTTGAGGATGGTAAATTAGCAGCACAGTACCGTAAAGACCCTAAAGCAGATCTACATGCATTTGCAGCAGGTATTATGTCTGAAAAAGCTGGTAGACCTATCATTAGGGATTATGCAAAGGTTATGTCATTTGGCATATTGTATGGTGCAGGGCCTAAAAAGATCAGTGAAATGCTAGGTATTCCATACCCTGAGGCAAAGAACTTAATTGACTTGTACAAGACTGAAGTTGCACCTGGTCTTGACAAGATCAATAATGATTTAACCAATAGGTATAGACTTCGTGCACCATTTACCACTATTGGTGGTAGATTGGTGAAAGGTGAACCACCTAAATTTATCAACGGCAAAATGATGGAATTCGGATTTAAGTCATTAAACACATTGATTCAAGGTTCCGGCGCTGATATGAATAAGAAAGCTATGATTGACTATTACAAAACAGCCAAAGATAGCAGACTTCTTTTATCATTACATGATGAACTAATCATTTCAGTCAGAGAAGAGCATGCAGAACGTGAAGCTGAAAACTTAGCTAATTGCATGCTTAATTGCTTTAAATTAGATGTCCCATTAATTGCTGAACCAAAAATCGGCCGTAACTTTGCAGAGATTAAATAATGCCATATCCTTATTCATATTCAGCAATCAAAATGTACGAAGAATGTCCATCTAAATACAAATTTAGTCGCATACTTCGATTACCACAACCATCAGGACCTGCAGCAGAACGTGGCACAATGATTCATGCAGAGATTGAAAATGCTATTAAAGGTGGATTAGATCTTTTGTCCGATGAGATTATGCATTTGGCTAATAGCATTAAAGTATGGAAAGAAAATGGTGCACAATCAGAGATGAAATTCTCTGTTGATAAACATTGGAATGCTATTCCTTATGATGACCCAATGTCAATGTTTCGTGGTGTAATTGATTTGTATCTTGAACATGAAGATAAAGCAGTTGTAATTGACTTTAAAACAGGTAAAGATAGAGATTATTCCGACCAGATACGTGTGTATTCAGCTGTTATTTTAGCAACTAAAACACATATATCAGAAGTAAAAAATATCATTGAGTTTATTGATCTTAAAAAGACTAAAGAATATCCTACAATTAAACGCGAAGACTTAAGTAGTCTTAAATCATTAATGGTTGGTAGAATTCTTGCGCCAGAAAAAGATAACATCTTTGCACCAAATCCAAATCAGTTTTGCAAATGGTGTCATTACCGTAAAGATAATGGAGGACCTTGCAAATGGTAAATGCACCTGCACCATCAAAAGATACTGCACTTTTTTTGGCAGAATATTATTGGAATAATAAGCAGCCTCAACGTAGTTGGGATTGGCTATTTGTTTGGGGGTTTTATGACCTATGGCTTTGGGAGTACTGGGATGACTAAAGACGAAGCATTACAAATGGCGCTTAAGTTTATTGAACGTGTCAACAAAGATGCGTGGATATTGGAAGACTTTGAACCGCAGATGTACGAAGCAATCACCGCTATCAAAGAAGCACTAGAAACAAAAGATGATCCTGTGGCGATAGTCATATCCGAATCAAGGGCAAACGTAACGCATTCTTGGTGGCATGAGCCTGCATTGCCTATTGGTACAAATCTCTACACATCACCACAATGCACATGGGTAGGACTGACAGAAGAAGATTTAAAACCAATATGTGATGAATGGCGTATTGTTTATGGCGCATGGATAAACGACTTTGCCAGAGACATTGAAGCCAAACTAAAGGAAAAGAACACATGAATAGAACTGTTTGCCCCAATGGGATGGTTGATACTTGTTGCGAAAACTACGATAACTGCACTCTTTCTTACTACGATAAAGATGCGGAAATCAAACGGCTCAATGAAAAGATTGAGTTTCTTGCCCGAACCAATATGCTATACAGCGATTGGGAGCATCGGGAAACGCAGGTGACTAGCGAATTAATTCGCAAAGGTATTGAAGAACACAAAATCAATATTGAGTTACGAGCAGAGATTGAAAGCCTTAAACAACGCACATGGGTAGGACTCACAGATGAGGATAAACAAAAATTAGCCACAGAGCAACACGATTGGGAAAGTTTATATTTTGCGGTTCAAGCCAAACTCAAGGAGAAGAACACATGATTGAAATAACACCAATCAATCGTAAAAGAACTAAACGTGTGACTATTGACGTTCCAACAGAAATTGACAGGATTCGTGATCGTCTTCAAGATGACTATGGCGTTAAGATGACTTATGTACAAGTGTTTAGATTCTTAATTCACTTTTACATGCAAAGAGCCAATGAGCCAAAAACAAGATGGAAAGGATTGTAATGCTTGAGAGACAACTTGAGCGTTTTTTCAGTCAAGAATGCAAAAGGCTTAATATTGCAACCATTAAATTGCATTTACGCTTTTCAACAGGATGGCCAGATCGTTTGATCATCTTAAACAAAAAAGTATGGTGGATAGAACTTAAAACTTTAACTGGTTCACTTAGTCCTAGACAACATGCAGTTCATGACACACTAAAAAGTCTAAACCACAAAGTACTTGTACTAAGAACAAAAGAGGAAATCACAAATGTATTGGAATCCGCATCCTTATCAAATGAAAGCAGTTCAGTTTCTAGTCGAAAACGGATCAGGTCAACTGTGGCTGGATCCAGGACTAGGAAAGACAAGTATAACATTACAGGCATTGAAGATCTTGAGGGCGGCAAAAGCAATTAACAAAGTGCTTATTCTTGCGCCATTAAGACCAACATATGCTGTTTGGCCTGAAGAAATCAATAAGTGGGATAACTTTAATGATTTAACTATTAGTATTTTGCATGGGCCAAATAAAGATCATCGACATGGTGATAAGTCTTTTATCCATGTTATTAATTTTGAAGGTCTACAATGGTTAGCTAAAAAGAATCATTTCCCATATGATGCTTTAATTGTTGATGAAATAAGCTATTTAAAAAATACTAGAACAGAACGGTTTAAAGCACTTTCACCAATGCTAAATAACTTTAAGCGTAGATTCGGTTTAACTGGTTCACCTGCACCAAACAGTCTAATGGATGTGTTTGGACCACAATTAGTTATTGACCGTGGTGCAACATTTGGTAAGTACATTACACATTTTAGAACAGCATATTTCCATCCAACTGGATACGGTGGCTATGAATGGGCGTTAAAGGTAAATGCCGATAAAGAAATATATGAAAAACTTGCAAATAAAGTTTTACGTATGAAAGCAGAAGACTATCTTGACATGCCTGAGCTAATTACAAATAAAGTCCATGTAACTTTACCTGCAAAAATAAAAGTTATGTATAAACAATTAGAAGATAAATTGCTATTGGATATTAATGACAATAAAGTTACAGCATCCACGGCTGCAGTTGCCGTCGGAAAATGTCAGCAAATAGCTAATGGTGCAATTTATCTAGATGGTGAAGATAAAGACATACAAATTTTACATGATGAAAAAATAAACGCAGTTTTAGAACTTATTGAAGGTATGAATGGCAAACCATGTTTAATTGGTTATCATTTTAGACATGATTTAATTAGATTACAAAAAGCTTTTCCTAATGCACCATTTATTGGATCAGGTATTACAGGAAAAGAAATGCAAACAATTATTGATGATTGGAATCAGGGTAAACATCCAGTTTTACTAGCACATCCGCAAAGTGCTGGTCACGGATTAAACCTACAAGGTTCTGGTCATGCAGTTATATGGTTTAGCAATACTTGGTCCTTGGAAATCTATGAACAGTTTATCCGACGTTTATGGCGCCAAGGACAGAGGAATAACATAATTGTTCATCAAGTTATTGCTAAAGATACTATTGATGAAGCTATCGTTGCAGCCACAAGCCGTAAAGATAAATCGCAACAAGCTTTGATGAATGCCATTAAAGACTATGCGAATAGAGAAACTATTTTAGAAATAAGTTAAGTAAACTGTTTACTTACATCAAAAACATGTTATAATTAAACTGTTTACTCAAGTAAACGCTTAACTTTCTAAACTTCAAAGGAACTAAAATGGTAATTACTACAAGATCAATCATAAAATCAGCTATGGCAATCGATGAATTAGCTTACACACTGGATAATATTTCCGCTGATGATAAAAAGAACATCGAAGATTATACAGATTCAGAAATCTTGCATGAAGCTAATTACGTTTTAAGTTTGTTTATTTCCCCACATGAATCACATTGGAATGCAGAAGATTTGCGTGGCGAAAATGGTTTAACCCAGCAAAAGTGGGCTAAAGCACAAGTTCGCAAACTTCAATCATTCATCAAAAAATATAGTTAAACAACTGCCCCTTCGGGGGTTCAAAGGAAACAATCATGAAACCCATAAGTCGACAACCTCGTGTTTATATTGCAAGTCCATTCTTTAATCCGTATGAAGTATCTATCATAGAACAAATTAAAGATGTACTAGCTAAAAATGCATTAACATTTTTCAGCCCTAAGGATGATATGTTATACAACCCGGACACAATGAAACCTGCTGATGTGTTAAAGGTTAACATTGATGCATTGTACTCAACTGATTTAACTGTTTGTGTCACCGATGGAAAAGATCCTGGTACATTATTTGAAGCAGGTTGGTGTTATGCTCAAGGTGTACCTATTATTTATGTGTGGCTAACCGGTAAAAAAGATCAAAAGTTTAATTTAGTCCTTGCTGCATCTGGTGCAGTTGTCCGCTCAATTAACCAATTGGATATAGCCATTAAAGAAATCAAGCAGTCAGGTGCATTTGAACTTAAAGTATGGGATGATAAGGAGATTAAGTATGAGTAAGACCAAACAAGAAGTCAGGGATGAAATCAATGAATTGTATGGCGCAATAATGGCATTAGGTACAGCTATGCAGCATATACATGACTTGCAGACAGAAAAAACAAAACAAATGTTTGCATTAAATCAAATGATTAAAGATATGAAAGATCATGATGAATGAACAGTATGAAAAGTTCTTCATGGATAGTTATACATTAGAGCACACAAAGCGGTACAGTATGAAACCTGTACTGCTACAAGAAAGTGTGGCAACACATAGTTATTTTGTGGCTTTAGCTGTATTACTACTCCGTAATGACTATAAGTTTGACGTGGATAAGGCAATTAAGATTGCTTTGTGCCATGACTTACCTGAGATGTATATATCTGATGTAAACCATATGGTCAAGAAGCAGTTTCCTAATGTTGCTAAAGCATTAAAAGAAGCTGAAGAACAAATTGCCAATGATATGCCATGGCATGTTTCAATGTGGATTAGGGAATATAACTCAGACACACCAGAAGCCTTGGCAGTACATTATGCTGATGCACTACAATGTAAGCAATATGCTGACAATGAAATTCAACTGGGGAACCAGGGATACATGACTGATGTGTACCGTAATAGTTGTAGAAGACTATACGAACTTGAGCAAAAACTTAAACCTTATAAGGTGGTTCCATGACAACGACAGATCAAATTTTACAACAGAGAGGCGCAATTTACGGTGATTTTTTTGAAGGGATAACATTGGAATCAAACGTTCTTAATGAAATATGTGTTAGGTATGAATCACATCATGGTGAATCATTACCTATGGAGTACTATTTATTCTTTTCAAAGATCGTTATGAAATTATCTAGGCTGGCCATCACACCAGACCATATAGATAGTTGGGTAGATATTGCAGGTTATGCAAGGTTAGTAGAAATTCATTTAACAACACTTCAAGGGGAAAATAATGCCAAAAGTCAACAAAGATCAGATGCCGAATCTACAGAAGATGCACACGGAGATCAAATTTCACAAGAAACCGGATCCGATAAACTTCATGAACCAACTAGAAAATATCAACGTAAAGATAGTGGGAGCACCATCGATACCTGAATTTAGAAAGATTATTGCAGTATTCTTAATGAATACATGGAATGATAAACTTCAGTACACATTTGCCGAAGAAGATATTGACCAAACTATTGATGAATTGTTTAGGTTTGAATTGCTACCAACTGCAATGGAAACCATTAATATTACATGGACAGTTAATGGCATGGATATGGTAGATACCACCCATTTAATTCGCCATAGACTATTTAGCTTTTCAGCTCAAGTCTGTAGTGATAGAGATATGCGTGATGACAATGTGATGGTTAAACCTTCAATCATGGCTAATAAGGATTTCTATGAACGTTACCAAAGCATTACTAATGCAGCTCGTGATCTTTATATGGATATGCTTGATAGCGGTGAAGTCCATGGCCTTGATGCTCGCACTATTATGCCTAGGAATTTTGAACATTTTTATATGGTTCGCTGTACTATTAAAGATCTTATGGGATACTGCATTATGCGTGGTGATGAACAAATCCAAACCACGGTAGATAATGTCATTGCAATGAAGTTATGGCTTGAAGTATTGAAGATCTATCCATTCCTTAAAGGATTAGTGGACTTCAGAAAACCAGATGCTTTCTATCAAAAACAATGTGGTAAAGGTAAAACAAATATATTCCCACCAAACGCAAAGAATGACAACTTTAACTGGTGTGAAGAACAATTTGTTTACAAACGGCCTAGAGATGAATTTCCAGGCAGTGATTCTTACTTACAAATCCGTGAGTTTTTATTAGCACAAATGGATGCTATTGAAAAGAGATACGTATGAAACGATGGTATGAATGTGAAAAGAAGCTTAAAACGTTTAAGCAACGTGAACGTAGAAGACTCTTCCATGAGTTCAAACGTCAATATGCAGAAAACTGGGCTGATGTCACACTTCATCCATTGTATGACGTAGTAGTCAATTTAAAAAGACAAATGGAAGTTGCTGAATTTTATGATATGCATAAACAGTCACTTAACAGAAGTGTGAAAGTCTATAAACAATATTTAGAAAGTATATATGGATGAAGCAATAATCAAAAAAACTTACAATGACTGGGTGGAATTACTTAAGCGTTCAAACAATGAAGATATGCTTAATGATCCATATTCCATATGGTATGAAGCATTTCATGTGGCAACTATCTTAATCGAAAGAAAAAATGACGCCTAAGATAGGTATCTTTACACCATTACATGGTAGACCTGATTTTGCTAGAATGGTGGCAATGCAGTTTGCATTTCAGACTGTATTGCCAACACATGTAGCATTTTATCAAAATGGCCCATTTGAAAATTATCAATGGGCTATCAATGATCTTAAATTGCCATACCGATATGACTGGATTTACAATGGCACAACTGATAAACATCAAGAAAATTGGTATGGTATACCATTAAAAATGCTGCTTAGTTATGATTGCGATTATTATTTTTGGTGCGACCAAGATGATATCTATCAGTCAGATCATATTTCAAATAGTATAGCAGACTTAATTCTTAATGATGCAGATATTGTGCTAAATAGCTTAGGTGGCTTATTAAAAGTAAATAGCAAAAACTTTACTTATGAAGTAACTAGATTCAAAGCGCATGACCCAGATGGTATTAGCTCATCTATGGCATTTAATAAACGGTTTGCTAAAGAGTTGTACATTGACTTGTATAAAAATTTAGATACTGTGGCTCATTTTTGGGCTGATAATGTGGTAAGCCGAGAAACTATGCCTAAGTTTAAAGTGTATCGTAATCCTACAAGGCATACAGTAACGTATCTATGCCATAACGGAACTACTTCATCGGCACATTGGTTAGAAGATTTACCGCCAGTAAAAACTAATTAGCGTGATTTAGGCAATGGGCTGTTATCTTCCCATTCACTGGGTTGATTGCCTTTATAAATATCATATGCTATACCAGGAATAGTTGCTAATGCACCTACACCTCTTACTGCAGCATTTGGTGCCATCATTCCAGCACCACCTAATGCACCTAATGCATGAACTGCCATTGGCCCATATCTACCTTGGTCAAATTCATTTTTAGCTTGTGCACCAAAATAGCCTGAAATACTTCCACCTGCAGGTGGCGCAAATTTACCTAGCATTCTGCCAAGTCTTGCTATATTGCCTTCAGCTTTAGCTTGTTTAGCCATTTCTTCGGCTTTAACTTTTTCACCTTCAGCTAATGCTTGTTGTCTTGAAACAGCTTCATCATGTTGTCGACTATAAGGGCCTGCTTTAGCTAGTTTATCATGTTCAGCTCTAAGTTCTTTTAACTTGGCTTCTGACTCAGCAACTTTTTGTTGTGCATCTAAATAAGCTTTTTTGGCTGCTTCTTGTGAAGGTGTAAATGGCACATCACGGTTAGGCTCAATAATGCCTGCACGATTTACTCTAAATTTAGCACCTTCAGAACCTTTTAGCCCTTGACCTTCAAATTCTTTATTGCCTTGTTGCATGCGGTAATTTCTTGCTGCTTCAGCAACTGATTTACCACCAGGACCCATACTACCAGTTGAACCTGTTGTACCTGTGCTAGGATTTTCAATAGCCCATTTATCACCGGTGTCTAATGATAATGGCATAGCATTTAATTGCTTTGCAGCTTGTGTTGCATTAGCTAAATTACCCACATGTTGCTCATGCATTTGACCAGTGGTTTGCATTGCTTGTTGTAATGAAGATAACTGATTAGTGTGTGCTAACTGTCTTTTTACAAGGTCAGCCATCATTGCTTGTGCGGATGCTGATTGTCCTGCAGCAGAAGTATTGGCACTAATAACATCTGGAGGTGTAACTGCTTTAGGCAATGGCATGGCATACCCAGCACCAGCTCCAATACCTGCACCAATAATGCCGTACTTAGAAGGATCAAGCGGTTGATTTTGCACTGGTGCTTGTTGCACAGGTGGTGATGGCGGTTGTAACTGCATTCCTGCAGGCGGATTAGCTAAATTACCATTAGCACCACCAGATATCATTGCATTCTGATCTTGTACATTTTGTGCAGGTTGCATTTCACCAAGCACAGGATGTATATCCCCAAGTGTTGCACTAGGATTTAAAAATGGATCAATTGCAGGCTGTTGTGGAGTCATTGGTTGTACCATAGATCACCTTTGTCCGCTAAGTTGGCGATAAAACTTATTATAGTTTTCTGTAATTGTATTATAAGGTGAGTTATCATCTGTAAAAAAATGATGTGCACCTAGTTTAGGGTTGCTTGCATAAGGCTTATAAGCATTAAACATAGATAACTTTGCATTGTTATACAACAAATGTTTTGCAGCCCATTCTTGAACTACAGATGCAGGATCTTTTTCTGAAGCCATTGGTGTTTTATACAAACGATCTTCAAAGTTTGTAGGATTACTACCCAATACTTTTCCACGTTCTGCAATACTTGCAAGATAGATATTACCTAAATTACGCTGCACAGTTCTTAAATCTTTTAACTGTTGTTCATTTAAGTTACCATATTCTGCAAATGTCTGCACAGGCAAACTGATGGGAAACCTACCAACTTTTGCACCTTCATCCATGGCATGTTTAAGACCTGCCCACCAAGAACCTGAACCTAAAATATTGAAAACACTAGGATTAGTCTTGGCTATCTTTAGCACTTCTTCAATTTCATCATTCTGATTTTTAATAACACCAGGTGTTGATGCATACAATTCACTAACATGTGCTTTCCAATTCTTATCATTTTCAGTAATACGGTCAGAGATCACTTTGTTTTGTGTTGCAAGGGGTAAACCTTCAAGATCAGATGCTTGATTCCCTAGCATTGCAGCAGGTGCACCAGCAGGCATGTTAGTAGGTAATGGGCCTTTGTTCGGGGCACTTACTTGTGGCGTAGTTTGTTGCTGTGGTTGCGCAAATGAAAGAATAGATTGAGGATCAATTGCTTTACCATTGTGCTGTATTCCAAACTCAACATGTGGCCCAGTGACCTTCCCTGTGGCCCCTAGAGTACCAATTGGTTGGTTAACCCCTATAACATCACCAAGTTTTACAGTAGCATCTTTCAGATGTGCATAGTAAGATGTTGATCCATCAGCATGCTTAACTTCTACACGATTGCCATAACCACCTACAGGGCCTACTGAAGAGACTGTTCCCGGGATAATTGCATTAACAGGTGAACCTTCTTTACCTGCAATATCAATACCACTATGGAATTCTTTAGTCTTGTTATCAAATGGATTTAATCTTTCACCAAATGGACTAGATATTCTGCCATTTGCAACAGGTAAAGGCACAGATGCTGTAGTTACAGGCTTATTAGTATTACCTTGCATTAAAGATGGATCAATATAGCTGTTCAACATGCTTACCACACCAGGGCCTTGTTCAGAAATTAACTTAGCGATGTCAAATCCAAATTTACCTTTGTTAATGTTTTGTCCTAATTCAGATGCCGCAACTTCACGTTCTTTTAAAGGTAATTCTTTAGTGAGTTTGTAGTTTCTGTCTATTTCACCTTGTCTAATTTTTTCACGTTCAACTGCAGCAGTTCCTGCTTTAAATACTGTCTCGCCTAAGCTTTTATCCAATGAGCCAATCATCATCATTTTTTCAGGCGTTAATTTTGCAAATGCACTTGCTGGCATATCACCTGACTCAATTGCTGATTGTATTTGCACAGGATCTGTTGTGCCTAATTCAGGGCCCATTAAACCCCCTAGCATCTTTAATGCTTTAGCCTTATTAGACACTTCATATTGTTGACCAGCCAACTGGGCGGTCATTAAAGCCCGTTGTGGCGCAAGTGATTCTTCAGCGGCTTGTTGTCTACCAAGTTCTGTTGCTGTTCTACCAATGGCTTCACCAGCACTTCCAGTTTTGCCTGGGTCAAATAACTGACCTGCTAGTGCAAAGTAATTAGGCTGAACTCTTTGTGTTAATGCAGATAAAGCATTCTTAATTGCTGCATTGTATGATTCTGTTGCAGTGTCATCACCGCCTGCAACAATTGGTATAGAAGAAGATGTTGGAAGTGCCATATTTACCCTTATCCGTTTCCGTAACCATTAAGACCGGGATTATCTTCCATTGGAACTGGTGTGCCATTAGAGTACACGTATCCTGTGCCATTCCAGTACATTGAATCACCACCAACTGTATTACCAACAAAATTTAATGATGTACCACCAGGAGTACTTGGATTTAACCATCCTTTAACCGTATTAGCAATACCTTGGCCTAAGTTTGTATTGCTAACACCTGCAGCTAATGCACCAAGTCCTGCAACTTGTTGTAATGGTGAAGCAGAATAAGCCCCAGGAATAGGACCAGTATAACTTGATGCCGTGGACGTAGGTATTGTAAACCCTCTTAACAAAGAGGCTTCATTTGCCAGTCCTTGCATTGGGAAGTTTTGCTGATTCTGTGCAATTGTTTGTTGTTGACCACCTAATGTAGCCAATGCATTAACATCACCTAAGCCTAAGGATTGTGTGCTATTTGCTAAATTACCTAGTTGATTAGCTGCATTTATTTTATTTGACTGCTCTTGAACACCTGCATTTGTTGCAGTATTGTATGCAGCTTGTTTTGCTGCGGCTTGTTGTGCAGTAATGCCTAATCCAGCATTTGCAAGAACTTCACCTAATGCTTGCTGGCCTCGTAAAGATCCAAAACCACCTGATCCAACAACACCAGCATTTGCTTGTGGCGCTAAGTTCTGAGCAATATTAGCTTGACCTAAGTTGCCAATTGAGTTTACTAAATCAGTAGTTGGTGAATTATCCATTAAAGATTTAATATCACCTGTTAAACCACCTGCAGCTGTTTGTGCCAACCCTGTTGCTGCATTTAGCGTGGGAATGTAATTACCTACATTAGACGCAGTTTGATTAAATGCAGCAGTTTGTAAATCTGTAGGGCCAACAAACTGCGCATTTTGATTAGCTTGTTGACCTTGTGTTGCTATTTGATTTAAATAATCTGTATAAAAAGTCGGTGCTGCAGTAGCTTGCTGTTGTGAAGTTGTAATGTTAGGCAGTGCCGCACCTTGTGTAAAAGTACCTTGCACTGTTGAACCCGGTGTCACACCTAAATTAGGTGGTTGTGCATAACCAGTTGCAGCAGCATTAGTTGCGCCTGCTGGTGTTGTGTATGGGGTAATTGTAGGATTGCCTAGACTTGGATTACCTGCATTTATAGCTGATGGTTGCATCAGATTTAAATTAGAAGTTAACGGGTTAAATGCCGTGGTTGTTGGTAGTGCCATGATTATTTAACACCTTTCAAGTATTCCAATGGTGACTTTGCCTTGGGTGGTATTTTATCAGGTGGGGCAGATCTTTTATGTTTTCTTATTGCTTGACGCATTTTATCTAACATTTCTGCACCAGCATCGGAAGAGCCATTGCCTAAAGCTGCCACAGTGTCAGCATCAAATACATACTCACCATCAGCAAGCATGGCAGGAATATCATCAGATTGCCCATCGCCTTTTCCTTTCACATAATGACCTGTTGCACCAGTAATAAATTCAGGCTTATGATCTACAGTTCCGCCATCTTTATATGTTGGAAGTGCACCACCATTAATTGCTTGCAATCCTGCAGATGTTAATGCATTAAAGCTATTAGGGTTTGAACCACCAGTTCCTAATCCTGTACCTGGAATTGGCGTGGATGTTGTACTTGCCACTTGTGTTGGTGATAACGGTGAACCACTAGATCCAGTTTGCGGCCCTAACATTGACATATTTGACTGCATTAATGCACCAGAACCTGAACTATCATTTTGTGCTCCTTTACCTGATAATAAAGCTAATGTGCGTGAGTCTAAATGATTTAATCCTGGGTATAGTTGTTTTAAATCTTCCATAAGCTTCTTTCTTTCTGATACTGGTGCTGCTGCAAGCATTGAAGCAACTAAATTTGCCGGTAATGTCCCATAAGTGTTTGTTGTACTGCCACTAAGTGCTGCGCCTGTTGTCGGCGTTGATGTTATTGGTGGCCCACCAGAAGTACCAGAAGTTCCTGATGTGCCAGAAGTTCCTGATGTGCCAGAAGTTCCTGATGTGCCAGACTTACCAGAAGTTCCTGATGTACCAGATGTGCCAGATTTACCAGAAGTGCCTGAAGTCCCTGACTTACCAGATGTCCCTGAAGTCCCTGACGTCCCTGATGTGCCTGACGTTCCTGATGTGCCTGACGTTCCTGATGTGCCTGACGTTCCTGACTTACCAGAAGTTCCGGATGTTCCAGATACACCAGAAGTTCCGGATGTTCCAGATACACCAGAAGTTCCAGACGTACCAGACGTACCAGACGTACCAGACGTACCAGACGTACCAGAAGTTCCGGATGTTCCAGAAGTTCCGGATGTTCCAGAAGTTCCGGATGTATTAGATGTATTAGATGTTCCTGAAGTATTTACTGTTGTGCTTGTTGGATTTGATGTAACAGCCACACCTGAAATGCCTGAAGTACCTGAAGTCCCAGATGTACTTAATATGCCCGGTGTTCCAGATGTGCTATTAATAGTAGGTGAACCACTTACAGATTGTGTACCTGTGGAACCTGTTGTACTAACACTTGTATTTGAAGCACCATTAAACCCTGGTGCAAGACTAATATTATGATTACTAAAATAAGTATTAACAGTCCCAATAGGTAAGCCCATAGATAGAGCAATATCAGATGCCGTTAAACTATGTGAACTAGCCCAATCAGCTATTTGCTGTGCTTGTTCTTGTGAAGTTATACTACTATTAGCTAAAATAGAATTTATACTAGATGCTGTATTTGATGCATTACTACCACTTGCTTGTGTGCTTGCACTACTAGCCGTGGCTGGTGCGCTTGAAGTTGCAATAACAGGTGGTTTTGTTGTTGTTTCTGTAACAGGTGGTGTTGTTGTAGTTGCAGTAACAGGTGGTGTTGTTGTTGTTGTTTGAGTGTTATCAGTTGGCTTAACAACTGCACTATTAATATTATCTTTAAGTTGGTTAAATGCTGCAATATCTTGTGGCGTTTTTAGTAATGTAACGTCAAAAGAATTAATCTTATTAACTGCATCTGCTTTATTTGCATCTGAATCAAATGCATACAATGAAATATCACCTGTAGGTTTAATACCCGGTAAACCACCAAAAAAACCAGGTAAAAAATCTGTTTTGCCCGTTGTATTATTCGTTGTTGCACCAGTTCCAAATAATGCCTCTTTAATTGCTTTTGGATCTTCTGTACCAAATGAAAATATTGAACCTATTTGCGATAAAAAGTCATTACTTACAGCAGGTGTTGTAGATGCTGAGTTTGTTGCAGCCCCTGAAGATGATGATCCTGTTGAAACCATCCCAGGTTGCTGACCAGATGTATCTACCCATTGTCCTTGACTATTTTGTGCATATATTTTACCTGTGGTGGTGTCAGTATATGAACCATCTTTATTATCTGTGATTTTACCTGATGCAACATCATTTCTAAATGCGGTATTAATTGCATTTTGTACGTTATTAAATGCGGCTGTTGTTAAAGCATCACCTTGATCATCAGTTATAGTGCCTCTTATTACTTGATTAACTGCATCATTTAATGCTTTATTGTATTGCAAATATGCACTATTTATCAATGTCTGTGACTGTGGCGTAAATGCAGTCATAGCATTTGACAGACTATTTTGCGTATTTGCAACCATTTGCTGCCCATTAGCTATGGCATATGCTTCTTCAGGCGTGTATCCAGCTGTTGTATAAGTCTGATATAAATTTTTTGCATCATCTGACAGTGAATTGACTGAATCAGATATTTTAGTTCCCGTTGTGCCACTAGTACCTGATGTTAATGCATTACCTGCAGATCCTGCCAATGATCCGATAATTGCATTAGATACTGCAGTTTTATCACCACCATTTAATGCACTTGTTGACGCTGCATTAACAACACTGCTAGTTGCTTTTGCGATTTTTGATAAATTATCCGCGGATAAAGTATCTTTAAACGATGATGTAATTTCATTGGCTGCTGCAGTACCTAGTCCATTTGCAATTAAGCCATTCGTAAATGCTGTAAGTACTTTAGTTGCATCACCACCTGCTGCAGCTGAACTTACAGATCTTACAAGTGAATTAGCTACAATATTGCTAACTTGTGTTGGTGTAAAAATACCATTAATAGATGAAGAAATAGCAGTTGGATTAATAAACTGATTGACTAAATTTGTAGCATTAGCTGATGCACCGCCTGTAACAGCGCCTGTTAATGCACCTTTTACAATATCTTGACCACCAAGTGCTGCAAATACCGCACCTGTTGTAGCACCAATTGCAGCACCACCAACTGTTAATGCTATTGTGCTATCTGCTGCAGCACCTGTAATAGATGCACCTAGCGATCCTGCGCCAGGTAGTATTGCGTTTAATCCAATAGTAAGACCAATAGTTCCTAAGGGTCCAAGTGAGTTTACAGCCTGACCAATTTGATGCAGTACTGAACCATCACCACCTCGTTGGTAGTAGGTTTGTGCATTGTAATCAAAAACAGGTAAGATATTTCCTGTTTCTTTATTAAGACCAACAAGTGTCTGCATTTGACCACCAGTTGACCCTGAAGATATTATATAAGTTCCATTACCATTGTCAATAACTGATGCTGGCAGTGGTTTTCCATTACCATCAAGTAATGCATACGTTGGATTGTTGTTCTCATCAGTGCCATTTTGAACAACATGTGTATTACCTAGTTGAATCGCATTGTATGTTTGTGTGTATTCATTACTTGTTTTATCTGGTGCAGGATTAGTCCCATATGCTGTAGAACTTGAATATGGAGTTATTACACCATTGGAAGTATTTAGTGTTCCAGTTGTACCTGTGGTTCCAGTTGTGCCTGAAGTTTGAGTAGTGTTTAAAGTTGTTGGTTGAAGTACATTACTAGTAATTGTAGGTATAACATTTCCTGCATTAGGCACACTGGATGCATTTATATTAGATGCATTATTTACTTGTGCTAAAGCATTTTGTGCTGTAGTATTGTCTAAAGAACCATTTTGCAAACCACTTAATACTTGCGCAGCACTAGTGTAATTAGTTAGTGCATTATTTGTCTGTGGTAAATTAGTTGTTGTGTTTACTGGTGATACAACACTTGTTGTAGGTGCACTTACAGTAGGTAATGCACCAGTAGATGGTGTTATAGATGCGGATCCGGCGTTACTTGTACCACCACCAATTAATTGATTGTAAGCTGTTCCAATATCTGCAGAACTAGTGTTGTAATGTGCCGCCAATGCATCAGCTAAACCCGGAATAGAGCCTAAACCACCTAATCCTTGAACTGTTGCAGCAACTTGCGCCGGTGTTGCATTAGCATTTTCCGGTGCGGCAAACCAAGCATTTACTTGATCTTGTATATCATCTGCCATTTAATTACCTATGGACATTATTCCCGCCAATTGTTCAGCCCAATCTTGCCAACCTTTAAAAGTTCTCTGATCAGGAACACCTGAATTCAAAAAATAACCAATGCCTTGCATACCATCAGCCCAGTCACGCCATTTATCTTCTGTGACAACGCCTAATTGTTGTGCTGCAAATAGCTCTGCCATTAAAGCACACCATGAATCCCAAGTATGTCCTCGTGGATCATATGTGATCATGGGTTACCTGTCCCTCTTTCATCGCCCAAATCAGCACTAATTAAAACGTTACCCATTTCATAGTTGCCATTAAATGTATTACTTTCAAACTTAAGACGCATTTCACGTCTTTGTTCACGCATATCAATTTTAAGTGTTGTTGGTGAAAATGTATACGGATCTGAAATAACATCAACATCATCAGCATATGATGGACCAGTAATATATACATTCATGTCACCATGTTGCACAAAGTCAGGTTCAATTCTTTCAACTCTAATCCATTTGTTATCACCGGCTAACTGTGGATTACCAGGACCACCAGTAACCCATCCAATATTGTTTGTTTCAAATGTACTTTGTACTGCATTTACAGATGTTAAATAAGTACTGTCAGTGCCACGTTCTTGCTGCCATATTGTGTATTTGTTTTGAGTATTAGGTTCCCATCCTGCCCAAATAGGGAAATGAAACACTTCTGAAAATACACCAGCTGAACGTCTAGCACCTAATGCTTCACCTGCATCGTACCAAACTTTTTCTCTTACGTTGTATATGATAGCATCAGTGCATTCTGTTGCATCACCTCTTGGATAAAACCACCATATTTCACCCCAACGTGGTATTTTAGTTGCCCATACTTTTTGTCGTTGTGCATAATTAACATTGTCAAAAAAGTAATTCATATTGAATGGGTTATCAATCTCTTGTACAACACCGTTATACATAAGAAAACGATCCACACCACACCAATAATAAATACCATCATATTCAATCACAGAACTAGATGACAAAATAGATGATTGACTACTTACAATATCATAACGCCAATAAACAGTACTTGTGCCTACTGCTTGTGGTGCATAACTAACACGAATTAATGAATCTAAAGACCAAAATAAACCTGCAGGTGATGTTGTACCACCACGAACAGGTAAACCTTTAACAACTTTTGTGCCTGTTGGATTTGCCGCATTAGCATCAGCAGCTACCCAATTCTGAAAATTACCTGCAGATGAATTTTGAATTAATCCATTATTGCCATATACAAATAAGTATGGATAAACCATACAACAACCACCTGACACAGATATATTATTGTTAAATGTAACAGTAATACTTGTACCTGTGGCCATACTAGCTGATGTAGTCACTGTAGTTATGCCGGATGCTACAACAACTGCTGTAACTTTAGTGCCTGCCGTAATTCCTGTGCCTGATATTGTTTGACCAACACCAATTAAATAATTATTTCCTGTGATTGTAATTGTTGTACCAGATAAATTACCAACTGCAGTAAATACACCAACTTGTGATAGATCACCATATGGGAATGTGCCACTTAACACAGGTGTGTTTGTTTGTGAGTCAATATGTGATAAATTTTGACCGGGATGGCCAATAATAGTAAATGAACCTGACCCATATGCATCAAATGCTATATCCCATTGCCATAAATTATTAGCATTTGCAGTAAAGTTATTTAAATTAACATTAGTAGGGCCAGCACCGGTTGCATCATCATCATCTGTTTGCCACGCAGATACATAGCTTTTTGATCCTGAATAGACATAGTTAATACTACTTTGTGATTGCATCAGCATCCCTCTGGATACCTCTGGTGCATTCAAAAACATAGCATTGTAACCACCCATTTTTCTAGGTCTACCACGTTGAAACCTTACCCACATTCCAGCAACAAAACATGGTGCATCAAAAACAGTACCATCCCTTTGGACACCTGGTTTAATCAATAATGATATGACTTTTTTAGTCATTAAAATGTGCCTCCAGATATGCCATTTAGTACTGTCAAACCGCTTGAGCTAAAGTATGCAGCTTGTGCATTACTTACAACAATTCCAAGCTGGCCGGATGCAGGTAAATACAAACCTGTGTTTAAGTCGCCAGTAAACTTCAATGAAGGAACCGATGTAGAGCCATTTCCAAGAGTCAATGATGTAATACTACTTGATGATCCTGATGCGGCATTGTAAACATTGGTACCATCACAAACAAGAATCAATGTTCCACCTTGTGGCACAGAAACAGTAGCACCACCTGCTATGGATGTTTTGACCGTTAATGTATATGCACCAGTGGTGTTATTAACAAATGAATACAACTGAACCGTGGAAGGCACAACAATAATTTGATTTGATGCTAATGCGCCTGAATACTCTTGAATTGTATTTGAGGCCTGTGCTGATGTTAATGTAATTGTGCCACCAGTCACAGCTAATGCATATTGTGTGTATGCAAATTGATTAGACCTACCATAACCAAAAGTGTTCCAACCTGTGCCTGTTGATACCAGCACTAATGACTCTGTTAATTGTAATTGCTGGTTAGCATTCCCATTAATAGTATCTGTACCAACTGGTGTTAGTGTAAGAATACCTGTGCCATAGTTACCAATGTTAACAAACCAATTAGCACCAACTGTTGCTGATGATGGTAGTGTAATTGTGCCTACACCACCTGACCATATTGCAAATGCTGCTTGACTATTGGCTGATAATGTGGTATTAGTAAAATAACTAGTAACTGGATATGTTTGATTTAATGTATTTGCAATAGCATTAAGACCATAACCGGCTAATGTTCCTGCATTAGCTGCTGATGTTCCTGTGCCAAATGTAAATGCATTCCAAGTTCCATCCGTTGTTGAGTTATTAGTTAAATAAATATATTGAACTGCACCACTTGCAACATTACAAATTGTTGTTGCACCACTATTAGTTTTAATTGCAACTGGATTTGATCCAATATTATTAATTAAAATATCTTGACCAGTGGATACTTGATATGCAGGTGGCATTAACAATGCCAACCCTGTAGTGGTTGCCGATACATTAATAATAGATGCTGCAGTAGGAACATCCCCACCTAATCCATTAATTGACCATGACAATGAAGTATTTGCCGATATAGATAATGATTCAAACCCAACCGATGAAGGCTGAATTGTCTGCCCGGTAAATGGATTGTTATATGTTGTCATGATTAAGAATCCTGTGCAATGGTTTGACGATCACCTAAACGAAGTAAGTCTTCTGCTTTTAGTGAATCCATGGCTTCTCTATACTTCTCCTGAAATATTTGCCGTTGATCGTTTTTAAGGAATGGCATGGCTTGAAGCAACGTGCCATATAACATAGCATTAGGTGCATTTTGTGTGAGCCAATTGGTTTGATTATCGGAAGCTAATGGCTGTATTCTTTCATAATACAACACTTCAAATGTGTATGCTTGATCAGGTGTTGGTGCAACTAACCAATGCTGATAGTCGTAATCGGCATAATAGACTGGTGTTGCTTGTGTCGTTGAACTGGAAGCATATGTTCGTAAATACTCATACTTCCTAAGAAATATTGGTGCAATTACACCATTGTTTGTCAAATTAATTGATACTGTTTTACGCCATCTTGCAGGTTTAGGTATGACAGGATTTCCTGCAACCATAACAGACTCAACTACTTGTTGTTGACCTAATGTCTTAACCTGCTGGGCTATTTCAAATTCGCATAAAGTAATAAATGTAGGAACTTGTGCAACAGTGGCTGCATCATTCCGCTCTAAATACTGTAGGACTGTTGATGTTAAATTATCATACGTAAGAGCAAACGAAGCGGTCATAATTATCCCTAGTTGCTAATGCGTACAATTATAACATTACGCGTATTTTCTCGTACCTGTTTTGTCAATGATAAGTGCTTGTCTGCGAGGTTTATCATTTGGGTTTGAAGGTATAGATATATGTGTCCATCTGTCAAATTCTCGAATCACTTGATCGTATGGCAATTCACTGGCAATAACAGCTCTAACTACTTCATCAGGAATAAGCCCAGGCACACGAATATCAGCTGCACAACCGATGCGATGCTGACTAGTATCTTTACTTCCAACTGCATCATTTACGGCTTTTGACCGAAACGCTGAGTTAACCATGATTGGACTGCCATCAAGAAGTTCTTTAATTTGCTCCAAGAATTCTGCAAGACGCATGAGATTTGCTTTTTCAGATTCGTTAGGTTCATTTGAAAACTCCCTATGATCGGTAATTGTTAACTCTTCAAGAGTAAAGTGTTTAGTTAAAATAGTCATTTTGTTGGGCTTGATTGATGGAGCATAGTATCTTTAGCTTGTGATCCTGAAGATGAACCAAAATAGAATGAAAGGACGAGCATTAAAGCGCCATCTAAAGTACCTAATACACGTGCAATTAATTCCCGCATAGTTGGCTCAATTACATGAGTTAACAAGAAAAACTGTACTGCTGCCCAAGCCAACACAATCATAATGGATAATGCAGGAGGTATAAAACTACCTGTGGTCATTTGCATTTGACGTGCGCTTGCACGGTCAGCTACTGCTAATTTTTCAAAGTCAAGACCCATCTCTTGGGCTCTGGCTTTAAGACCTAACTCAGCTTGTTGTAATGCTGCAATTTGATCAGCACTCATCTTGCCTGAGTTAATGGTGTTTTGTACTTCACTAGGGTCAACCCCTATAGCTTTGGAAACTGCCTCAACTGCCATGCCCGCAAGTGGACCACCAAGAGCAGTAGCTATTGTAGGAGCAATTGATTTCAGCCAATCCATTTACTGTCCTTTCGATTTTTGATAATCCAGATGGATGCCGTACATCAGTACGCTAAAGACCATGACCCATGAAAAAACTGCAATGCAAATTGCCGCCCGAAATTCCCATTTGGCAATAAACTGCCGCCTTTTATAAGCGGCTTCTTCACGGGCTTTTTTTGCTCACGCTCGACTTTTTCTCGCTCTTTACGCACAATCTCACGCATTTCTGTGAATTTTGACCAAAGACCGGGCATTCCAACCTGATAAATAATCATTTCACGCAATTCAGTTTCCATCTGAGTCATCTGCTCTTGACGAAGAACTCTGTTCATTGCTTCTTCGTTGATGGATATATTTTTGGGTAAAGGAACTTTTTGGGACTCCTTATCAGCAACCTTAAACTCCTCGTTGTGCGTGAAGAACTTACCCAAATGCTGACTGATGTCGGTGACTATTCCTGATAGATCTTTACCATCTTGCTTGAACTCGTTGTAGAGTTCCACGCATTCTTTGATTCCTGCGTGTGCCGCCTTACAAGCCGCAAAGATGGTGATTGGATCCATTATTCCTGCGGGGGAGGAGTCTGTGCCTGTGCCTCTTTCTGCACTTCAGCAATCAATTGGAACACTTGGTCATAGGGTTGCTTACCTAAGTAGCCCATGATGGCGTTAAGAAGATTGATAGGTAGTGTGATTTTGTCCATCAAGCACTCCAAGGAAGTGGTTGTGATGATGGGGATACTGGAGGTGTAATCATTGAGTTGATTTGACCTTGTACACATGATTGTACGCCTGCAATTTGTTCTGAAGGAATCCAACCAATTACAATGTTTTCAGTTAAGGAAGAATAAGGAATAAATGCACCTTCTTGGTCAGCAGAATTAAATTGCGTGTTGCTACCAATAGTACAAGTATACGCTCCATCTACGCCTGTGACTTCCCATAAAGCATTGACCACATAATTAGGGTCTGGCTGTTGTAGTGTGTACATAGCAGTAATGCGAGTTGTAAAAGTAGTCATGTTTATGCTCCTAATCTTGTTTCTAAAGCAATTACTTTTGCATTAAGTTCTTTGATGGCATTTATCATGTGCCACATAATATTGTCAGAGTTAACAGATAAAACACCTGTACTTTGTTCTGTTACGCAATCAGGCAAAATTGTTTGAAGTTCTTGAGCAATTGCACCTAGTTGAACGCCTTCTTTTTTGATGACTTGGTTTTTAGGTAAATCAGTTACTTCATCTTCATTACGATATTCAAAGTTGCGTACTTGTATTTGTGTTACTTTGTCTAAGCCTACATTGTTGTCCACAATGTTTTTCTTTAGACGTTGGTCAGATATTGTTGCCCATACAGCGCTATTTGCTCCATTGTATGTAAGTCCACCACCACCAGTAATAAACGCAGTATTAACACCTTTTCCAGCCGCTCCGTATGAAGAAACTAAAACTTCTCCAGTAACACCTGCCGCACTTGCGCTAGTATTTGAGCCAATGTATGTAGAAGTTGAGCCAGTAGATATAGTTTGTCCAGAATAATATCCAACACAGACTATATTATTTCCCGAAGTTATGTTAAGTCCTGCCACAGTTCCAATGCAAGTATTAACATACCCAGAATTGTTAGCATTTAATGATTGGTATCCCAAGGCAACATTGTTATAGCCTGAAGTACAAGCATAGAGTGCGCTAAACCCTATACCAGTGTTGTTTGTGCCTGTTGATGTTCCTGATGCACCTAATAATGCTTGCACACCAACAGCAGTATTTGAACCTCCTGTTTGATAATACCCCGTTTGATAACCTACTGCTGTGTTGTTAGTTGCTGTGGTGGTAGAATATAAAGCACAGTCACCAACTGATGTGTTGTAATATCCAGATGTGCTGTTGTAACTTGCTAATCGACCAACTGCGGTATTGCCTGTTCCAGTTGTTTTAGCAAGAGCCGAATAACCAAATGCAGTAATATTGTCAATGATCCCAGTTGCTCCAGCAAGCCCACCTGCCGAACCATAACCAACAGCGGTGTTGTTACTTCCTGTGGTGTTGTTTTGTAGTGCCTGATACCCTACTGCGGTGTTGTTATCGCCTGTATTTGCTGTTAATGCTGAATTACCAATAGCAACATTGTATGCGCCCGTTAAGTTTGCGGCTAATGATGCTTGGCCTAATGACGAATTAAAACTTCCTGAAGTATTGGCAATTAACGCACCATGACCGACTGCGGTATTAAACCCTCCACTATTGTTCGCTTTTAAACTTGAATAA
>Ga0209829_10000183_pt1 | contig 57530 bp, 50 predicted proteins | sample C_140205_EF_Meta_FD_187311 | JGI IMG/M metagenome (GOLD analysis project Ga0209829, IMG submission 187311) | Freshwater microbial communities from Lake Croche, Canada to study carbon cycling - C_140205_EF_MetaG (SPAdes) (version 2) | ecosystem: Environmental > Aquatic > Freshwater > Lake...
TCGTCGGCGGCCGGCATGTCCTTCATGTCGCGGCGGTAGACGAGGGTGACCTCCTTGGCCCCCTGGCGCACGCTCGTTCGTGCGCAGTCCATCGAGGTGTAGCCGCCGCCAACCACGACGACGCGGCTCCCCGCGTGGTCTGGGTAGGTGAGGCCGAGTGCCGCGGTGTGCAGGTAGTCGAGTCCGTCGATCACGCCGTCGGCGTCTTCGCCGGGAATGCCGAGGTCGTTCGTGTCGTAGCAGCCGATTGCAACGACGACGCCGTCATAGCCCTGCGCCTTGAGGTCGGCAACAGTGAAATCACGGCCGAGCATCTTGCCGCACTCGAAGCGGCCACCAAGTCGCGTGATGGACTGATACTCGCCATCGAGCACTTCGATCTTTGGCAGTCGGTACTGCGGAATGCCGTAGCGCAACATGCCGCCTGGCTCTGGGTCTTTTTCGAAGACGGTAACGTCGTGACCGGCGACGAGCAGGTAGTACGCCGCGGATGCGCCCGCCGGGCCTGAGCCGATGACGGCGACGCGCTTGCCCGTCTTTGGCTGCAGCTCGAATGGCACTGGTGGGTCGAGATCCTCGTCCCACATTGCCTTCAACACCTGGTCGCCGGCGTAGCGATGGCTATCACGAATCGCGATGGCCTCGTCGACCTCGTCTCGACGGCAGTGATCCTCGCAGGGCGCTGGGCAGACGCGGCCAAGGATGCTTGGGAATGGAATGGTGCGCTTGAAGATGCGTGCCGACTCGCGGAACTGCGATTCTGCGTTCGCCTTCAGGAATCCAGGAATGTCGATGTGGCTCGGGCACTTGTTCTGGCACGGTGGCAAGCAGTAGGCGTTGTGGTCGCTGAAGATCAGCTCAAGGTTGGTGCGGCGAATTTCGCGGATGCGATCGGTCTGCGTTGCTACGACCTGCGCAGGCTCCGCCTTTGCGGAACAACTGATGGATGGTTGATCGCACCCTTCAACATCCACCACGCACATGCGGCAGGCGCCGAATCCTGGAAGCTTCGGGTCGTAGCAGAGCGTTGGCACCTCGATACCGTTTGCGCGGCAGACTTCCAGAATGGTCTGCCCTTCGAATGCTTCAAACTTCTGCCCGTCGATCTCGACGTAGAAGGTTGGTGTGCGCTGCGGTCGCTGTGGGCTGCGTGTGGTGAGCAGCTTGTCGACGGCGACCTCTGCCGACGGCGCAGGGGTGATCGCGCGCGATACAGGTGTTACTGCGCTTACCGGTCGATCAATCAGGTCGGCCATGATCAGCTCCGTCCGCTTGTTGGTGTTGCCGCCGATGCGGCAACGGCAGGTCCAAACTCAGAGGCAAAGTATCGCACCCCCGTCAGGAGCGGGCTTGGCGCCAGCGCTTCATGTGCACAGAGGGCGCTATCGGTCACATCGGCGGCGAGCTTCTGCAGCCGCTCGGCATCGGCAGGGCCGGCCAGCCCATCAACAAAGCGCTGGCCGATCTCGGCGAGTCGGCGCGTGCCGATTCGGCACGGAATCGTCTTGCCGCACGCCTCGTCGGCGCACCAGCGCGTCAGCATGGTGGCAAGCTCTGGAATGGCGACGGAGTTGTCGAGCGCCAGGAGTGCGCCTGAGCCGATATGTGCGCCGACACCCTTGAGCCCTGCGCCGCTGTACGGCGTGCCGCCAAAGAGGTTCGCTGGAATGAATCCGCCCGTTGGCCCACCAACGAGCAGCGCCTTGATACGTGCGCCACTGGCAGTGCCGCCCGCCGCCGCGAGGATCTCGTTGAGTGGCGTGCCAGTCGGCACCTCAAGGACGCCAGGGTTTGCGACAGAGCCGCTGATCTGCACGAGCACCGTTCCCGGCTGTGCCGTGTCACCGATCTGCGCAAAGGTCGCAGCGCCGTTGCTGAGGATCCATGGCACCGCGGCGAGGGTGGCAACGTTGTTGACCGCAGTTGGCTTGCCGAGGTAGCCGATCTCAGATGGATATGGCGGTGTCTGCTCTGGCTGGCCGCGCTTGCCGGCCAGCGCCTTCATGAGCACCGTCTCTTCGCCGATCATGCTGGAGCCCTGGAGCGGGCGGACAGTGATGATCAGCTCGCGACCGGTGCCGAGCAGCGATGCGCCGAGGATCCCCTCGCGTTCGGCGTTGGTGATCACCGCTTCGAGTCGCTTGATCGCTTCGGTGTACTCGGCGCGCACGGCGATGAACGCTTCGCGGGCGCCAACGGTGAGGGCGGCGATGGCGAGCCCTTCCACGATCCCTTGTGGGTTCTCCTCCATGAGGAGTCGGTTGGTGAAGACGGCGGGGTCAGATTCGTAGCCGTTCGCCACGGCGTAGTGCTGGCTTGCTGGTTCGGCGGCGGTCGCCTGCCACTTCGCTCCGGTCAGGAAGCCGCCGCCGCCGCGACCACGCAGGCCGGCGGCGATCAGGGTTGCGGTCGTGCTGGCGGCTCCTGCCGCAGCGGCGGCGCGGAGTGCCGCCCACGGCTCGGTCGGTGCCGCGAACAGGAGTTGGCTCCAGCCCTTCGGGGCGTTCAGGCGCCTCATGCGGCGTACCTACCAGCGAGGGCGGCGGCCCAGCTGGCGGCGTTCTTGGCGCTGAGGTCGCGCTGTGGCTCACCATCAATGACCACGAGTGGTGACGGCGCATCGGGCAGGTGGTTCGGGAGCGACTCAAGGCGCAGGTTGCTCCATGGGATCGCCCGGCCGAACTCGGTGCCGAACTCATAGCTGAGGGTGCCCATCACCGAGCCTGCTCCTGAAACGAGGCAGTTGGCGCAACGGCAGACCGAGATGGAGCGGGTTACCCCGGGCTCGAAGGCAAGGTGCTTATAGAAGGTGGCGGTGCCGTACACCATGGCGTACCAGGCGCCGGTCGCTCGGCTGACGCGCTTCAGCGCATCAACGGGAAGGTAGCCGTACGCCGCCTGAATCGCCTCCAGGATGGCGAGCATGTGATGCGGGTCGTAGTCGTGCGCTTCAAGAATCTCGTCGACCTTTGCAATGTTGATGGTCGCCCCAGTTGCCGCCGCCGCGTCGGAGACGGTTCGACCGGAGCGGCGCATCGCCGACTCTTCACGACGTTCGGCGTACTGCTCGGCGGGGCCCCAATGCACGGCGAAGCGACCCTTCGTGTCGGTGCCGCCCATGTCAATGCACTCAATCGGGCAAGCCTGCGCGCACTGGAAGCAGGTCTCGCACTTCAACGTGCCGTGTTCGTCGGTAACGAGTTCGAGTCGGCCGCGGTTGCGCGGTGCGATGTCGGGCTTCACCTCTGGATAGAGCACCGTCCGCTTCGGTTGGAAGAAGCGCGTCAGCGTGAGACGCATCCCTGAAACGAGCCCAGCGCCAGGAATTCGCGGCATAACTACCTCCCCGCAATCAGCACGGCGAACGCCGTGGCAAAGATATTGAGCAGTGATGCGGGCAGCAGCCACTTCCAGGCGAAGCCCATCAGCTGATCAATGCGTGCGCGCGGGAGTGTGCCGCGCATCCAGACGAAGGTGAAGACAAGCGTGAACGTCTTAATCAGGAACCAGATCAGGCTTGCTACGGGTGGCAGCATTACGAACGCCCACAGGCCGATGGCCGCCGTTGATACCGCGCCGAAGATCAAGAACCCACCGATCAGTGCCTGCCACCCTTTCACGCGCGTACTCGCGAACCAGAGGGGCGCGGCGAAGAGCAACGTGCCAAGTACCGGCGCGATGCCAGCAAGCAGCGGCAGCCCAATGCCGAGCGCACTGAGATTGATCAGGATCTGCGGATGGAGGTCGATATGGATTGGCGGGTTGGATCCGCCAAGGAATACGGCGCTGAAGAGTGCCGAGACGATGAAGACGTTCACATACTCCGCAAAGAAGAAGAATCCGAAGCGCATGCCGGAATACTCGGTCGCAAATCCGGCGACGATCTCTTGGTCGGCCTCGGCATTGTCAAATGGTGTGCGGTTCGCCTCGGCGGTGATGGCGATGAAGAAGATGATCGCCGCGAGGGGCTGGCGGAAGATGAACCAGTCGAGGAACGAGCCGTCTTGCGCGGCAACGATCTTCGGCAGTGAGAGCGTGCCGGTGAGGATCACGATCCCCACAACCGAAAGTGTGAGTGGGATCTCGTAGCTGATCGCCTGCGCTGCAGCGCGAATGCCGCCGAGCAGCGAGTACTTATTGAACGACGACCACCCGGCCATCATGAGGCCAACGACGCTGAGTCCACCGATGGCAAAGAAGTAGAGAAGCCCAAGCTCAAAGCCCATGCTCGTAAGCTCTGGCGCAAACGGGATCACGAGGAGCGTCATGAAGCTTGCGAGATAGACAACGACTGGCGCGAGCGTGAAGACTGGAACATCGACGCTCGGTGGCGTGTAGTCCTCTTTCATCAGCACCTTAAGGCCGTGCACCACGCTCATCACGGCACCGGCTGGGCCGATGCGGTCGGGCCCAATGCGCAGGTTCATGAGCGCAATGATCTTCATCTCCATGTAGATCAGAAGGAATGCGACTGGAACAGAGATCAAGAATGTGATGACGGATGCTGCAAGGAAGCGCACGATCGGTAAGTTTGCGCCGATGGTTGCGGCGATGGCACCACCAAATGTGGCCAGCAGTACGGTCGTCAGCGCGCCGCCAATGGCGAGTACGGGTAGCAGCACGGCGAGTACCCGGCCCGCTGGTGTGAGGCGGTTCCAGGCCATCGATGTGCCGCTCACTTGTCGACTCCGCCCATGACTGGGTCAAGGCTTGCCATCACCGCCATCGTGTCGGCGATCAGGTTCCCCTTGGTGAGTGGCCCAACAAGTTGCAGGTGCACAAATGACGGGTCGTGAATGCGCATGCGGAATGGCTGGTCAGTGCCATCGCTAATGGCGTAGGTGCCGTACACACCACGTGGCCCTTCGACTGCGCCGAATGCACGGCCCGGTCGCGGGCGAAGAAGGCGCGGCAGCTTCGCCATCACTGGGCCGTCGGGCATCTCGTGAAGCACCTGGTCGATGATGCGGATCGACTGCTTGATCTCGTCCATGCGCACCAGGTAGCGGGCAAGCGAGTCACCCTCGTCGCGGGTTGGCACATCGAACTCCAACTCTGGATAGACGAGATAGGGGCGGTCGCGGCGCAGGTCGAACGGCACGCCGCTCGCGCGCAGGTTTGGCCCAGTGACGCCCATCTTGAGGGCCGTCTTTGCATCGAGAACGCCGAGGCCGCGGGTGCGGCGCACGAAGATCTCGTTCTCGTTGATCAGGGCCAGGTTGGAGTCAATCTGCGCCGCGGCGCGGCTCATCCACGTGCCGAGGCGGCTCATGAACTCGTGGTTCAGGTCGCCGTTCACCCCGCCGATTCGGTAGTAGTTGTAGAGCAGCTTCTGTCCGGTGAGGGCGGCGAGCATGTCGACGATCTCGTCGCGCTCAATGAACGCCCAAAGGATCGGGGTGATGCCGCCGAGGTCGAGCGCCATCCAGCCCTGGAAGAGGGTGTGGCTGGCAATGCGGTTGAGCTCCATCGTGAGCACGCGAATGTATTGCGCGCGACGCGGCACATCGACATCCATCAACTTCTCAAACGCGGCGACTGGTGCGGCCTCGCAGAAGAGTGAGCTCACATATTCAAGCGGGTCGGTGTAGCAGATCGCCTGGTGGTAGTCGGCGTTCTCGCAGAGTTTCTCAACGCCGCGGTGCAAATAGCCGAGCACTGGATCAAGATCGACAACCTTCTCGCCGTTCACCTTGATGATCACGCGCAGCACACCGTGTGTCGATGGGTGCTGTGGTCCCATGTTCACGAACATCTCGCCTTCGCGCAACGTGAGGAACTCCGCCTGTCGCTCTGTCTGTGGGATTGGCGCTGGTTCGTACCACGTTGAATCGGCAGGGATCGCGACGCGTGGATCGTCGAGCGATGGGCGCATCTGCTGTGTCATCGCTATACCCCTGGGCTCTTGCGCAGTACGGTTGCTGCGGTTGCGTCGGCCGGTGTCCCGGCGCGCTCCATGTTTCGCACACCAGCGGCGGGTGAGCGCGATGCATCGTCAGCGAGATAGAAATCTTTGCGCAGCGGGAAGCTGCGGTAATCGTCTGGCATGTAGATGCGACGCAGGTCGCGATTCCCCTCAAAGATGATCCCAAACATGTCGTAGGCCTCGCGCTCCATCCACTCGGCGCCTGGCCACAAGAATGTTGCCGACGCAATGCGCGGCGCGGTGCGATCGAGTCCTGGAACAATGACGCGAAGCCAATCACCACTCGTTGACGAAGAGAGGTGGTACACAACTTGCATCTCTTCGCCGGTGTCGACACCGCACAGGTCAATCAGCATTTCAAATCGAAACGCAGGGTCATCGTGCAACGATCGCAACGTATCGGTGGCATCGGCAAGCGCAACGCGAATCTCACTCTCGTCATATCGCTGGCGCACCGGTGTGAGGAGTCGCTCGCCAAACTTCTCTTGCAGCAGTGCGGCGAGACGGCGATCCACTTAGATCCCCTTCGGGACGGTTGGCCCGATCGCGCGCTCTGGCCAGTGGCCGCGGCGATCTTTTACCAACTGCTGCAACTTCATCATTCCGTAGATCAGACCCTCTGGGCGCGGCGGGCAGCCAGGAATATATACATCGACCGGCATCACGCGATCGATTCCTTGGACCACGGAGTAGCTGCGCTTGTAGCGTCCGCCAGAGCAGGTGCAGTCGCCCATCGCAACGACCCATTTTGGTTCGGGCATCTGCTCCCACAAGCGAATCAGTGGTTCGGCCATTTTTGTTGTCAGTGTTCCGGCAACGATCAGCACGTCGGCCTGACGTGGGCTGGCGCGGAACGGGAACATGCCCCAGCGGTCGATGTCGTTCTTCGGTGTTGCGGTCGACATCATCTCAATGGCGCAGCAGGCGAGACCAGAGAGCAGCGGCCACAGGCTATTCGCGCGAATCAAGTCGAGCACCACGTCGGCTTTCGTTGGAATCGCTGCGAGGGCACCGCCCCAGCGCGCATCATCGACACGGCCGTCACCGGTTGCGTCGTAGCGCGCGAGCTCAAGATTTGGATGCGCCTCGAGTGGTAGCCCGCCGTACGCGCGTGGATCATCGGTGCTCCACAGTGTGTTGCCAACGGTTGCCGGCGACTGAACGCTGCCGTCTGGCTGCACTTCAGGCAGGTTGCTGAACTTTGGGTCGCGCGTTATCGCCATGAGAGGACCCCCTTGCGCCATGCGTACGCGAGGCCAACAAGGAGCACGCCGATGAAGATCGCCATGGAGATCAGGCCGTCCATCAAGAGCACCTTGAAGTTCAGCGCCCAGATATAGATGAAGACGATCTCCACGTCGAAGGCGACGAAGAGGAGTGCGTAGAGATAGAAGGAGAGGCCGAAGCGTCCGTGCGTGTCGCCGTACGTGTCGATGCCAGACTCGTAGGGGACCTGCTTGCCGCGGCTGCCGCGCGTGCGATGGGAGATCAACCAGGCGAGGCCGATGGTAAGGAAGACGAAGGAGGCGCCTGCGCCTGCGAAACCGAGGACGTACCAGAGTCCGGTCATGAAACTCCCCCGTTCGATCCATCGCCCCGGCGCGTACCCCGTAGCGGGGGCTCGGGTGGCTACGTTCGGATTCTAGACGAGGGGGCGATTCGGAGCCGCCGTTCCAGGGAGTGGCGATGTGGGGTCGGCGAGGGCATTTGCCCCTGGGGAACGCCCCGCCACAAACAGTTCCACGGCGAATCCGCCGATGCGGCGAGGATCCATCAGTTGGGCGAGTGCGGAGCGTAGGGCGATCGCCGCCTCAAGGGTTGCCGTCGGCCCGGTGCGGGTTCGGGCTACCTCGCCGTCGACCCCCGCCGTTGCGAGAAACCTGGCCTGGTTCGTGCTGGACACGTGGCGGAGCCCACCCCGTTCCGCCGCAGCCCGAAGCAGGGTGAGGTCCACATGGGCGGTCAGGTCGCGGCCCCCCGGCTCGCCGAGGAGGTCGGTGGTTGCTCGGTGCCCCTGGTAGGCGAGGGCGGTACCGGCCATTCGGCTGGCGGGGTCCCGCAGGGTAGCCCCCTCGCGACCGTAATCGAGCACGAGGACGACCCCCTCGGTGAGCTCGCCCCCGAGCGTGGCGGCCCAGTCGGCCGTGGCTGGCGAGATCTCGGCGAGCTGCCCTTCGGCGAGCGGCGGCCAGCCAGCCATCAGGGAGGCGAGCCGCTCGGCGACCTCTGGGTCGAGCGGCCCCTCAACCCACGTGAGGGCATTTGTTACAGGATCAACGGCCACGCGACGCTCGGCGAAGCCGCCCGGGGCGGCGGCGCGGCCGACCACGATGTGAAAGGGGAGGGCGTCGGCAAACTCATTGGCGACCACGATCCCTGCGGCGGGTGGGCTACCCGCTGCGATGAGCGGCGGCCCCCCACCGGGTCGGGCCCCCAGTGCCGCCGTCAGGTCGGCCAGGCGGTATGGATTCGCCTCGCTCACCGAGACCTCCAGCACATCCAGAAGGGGGTGCCCTTCGCGGGCGAGGTGGTCGAGTGCTGCCAGCAGCAGGGTCCCCTCGCCAGCGCCGTACTCACGCCAGCGAAACTGCGTCGGCCGACCGAGCCGATCCCATGTTGCGGCGGCGAGTTGGGCGATGGCGACGCCAAGGAGTGGGTGCAGCTCTGGCGCGGTCATGAAGTCGCCGCTGCGGCCAGCCCGACGCTGCGCCGTTGCGTAGTAGCCGAGCTCGGGCTCAAGGAGGGCGCGCTCCATGAAGCGCGCAAAGCTGATGGAGCCCTGTCGTTGGGCCTCTTCACGAATGAGCCGTTCGACCTCTTCCATGCAGTAGATCCTACGCGGCGCTACCGTCGGGCACATGCGTGACCTCGTTGTACACCTAGGGATCGGGGCAAACCTTGACGACCCTGTGGCCACACTCGCCGAGGCGGTCGTTGCGCTCGCGCACATTCCGGGCTGGAGCCTTGAGCAGGTCTCACCGCTCTATCGCACCACCCCAGTCGGACTTGTTGATCAACCGGAGTTCTTCAATGCCGCCATTCGTCTGCGCGTTGCACTACCCGACGAGCCAGCTGCGGCGGCGGTTGAGGTGCTCGTGCGCGTGAAAGAACTCGAACGCCTCTTCGGGCGAGTGCCAACAGTACGGTTCGGACCGCGCCGTCTCGACATTGACATCATCGCCATGGAGAACCTCGCAGTCGTGCATCCGCGCCCACTCGGCACAGAGCCAGATGGCGCCGATAGCGATCGGCCCCTCGTTGTTCCACATCCTGCGGCAACCGAACGTCTGTTTGTCTTAGCGCCACTCGCCGACATTTCACCAACGCTCAAGGCACCAGGCTGGTCGGGAACAGCGCGTGAACTGCGTGATGTACAGCGAGGGCGTGAGGGCGATGCGGCGGCGCTCTGCGTTGGCGCGTGGGACCAGGCGGCGCTGCGCTGGGTGTAGCGCGTTAGCGGCGGTAGTGCCGCCGGCCAGTGAACACCATGGCGATGCCGTGACGATCGGCGATCTCAATCGCCGCCGCATCACGACGTGAGCCGCCCGGCTGAACGATCGCGGTGACGCCAGCCGCCGCGGCTGCCGCTATGCCCTCGGCAAATGGGAAGTACGCATCGCTTGCGAGCACTGCGCCGCGTGCGCGCTCCCCCGCCTGGTTGAGTGCAATGTCAACGGCAACGCGCCGGTTCACCTGGGCCGCACCAATGCCAAGCGTCGTAGCGCCGCGCGCAATCACGATCGCGTTTGATCGAACATGTCGAACGACGCGCCATGAGAAGAGGAGGTCGGTGAGTTCGTCGAGCGTTGGGCGACGTTCGGTGACGACACGTAGTTGCGAGCGTTCGATGTTTCCCGTGTCGGCAGTTTGCAAGAGCACTGCACCACTGACGCCGATCATGTCGAACGCTGTTGCACGATGTGAAGGGTCGATCACCACGCTCAGATCTGGCCGCGTGCGCAGCGTCTCTGTGGCGCCATCATCCGCAAGGGCTGGCGCGAGCACCGATTCAAATGTTCCCGCGGCAATCACCGCCGCAACGCCACGATCAATCGGAACGTTCAGCACGATCGTTGAACCGGAGCTGGCCGCTGGATCTGTCTCAATTGCGCGAGTGAGCGCGCCAAGTGCTGTCTCGGCGGTTGCCACACCAATTGGGTCCGTGTGGCGAATCAGCGCAACACTTGGCGTTGGTAGGTCGGCAACGAGGCGTGCGCCAGCGTCAAGGTCGAGGAGGTCGTTGAGGCTTGGCTCTTGCCCTTGCAAGACTCGGGCGCCCATGATCCCCGCGGCGGCGCTGTGCACGCGTCGGTATGCCGCTGCGGCCTGATGCTGATTCTCACCGTGCCCGAAGGTGCGAATGCGCTCCAGCACGATCACGTCGCGAGCGGGCATTCCGCTCTCGCTGTCGCGCACCAGCGGGGCAACATGCGCCGCGATGGCGAGTGCCGCTGCTCGACGCAACTCGCCTCGTACTGCGGCAAGGTTCCCTGCGGGTCCAAGGTCGGAGGCGAGGTCACCGGTTGCCGTTGGGTCGACGACGATCAGTGGCCCGCTGTCCGCGGCAAGGAGCGCGCGCGTGATGGCGAGGATCGTCGCGGGTGGCGCCTCGGCCCCCGCTGGCGCGATCAGGAGGTCGGCGCTGGTGAGGCTTGCCGCTGCCCCGTCAAGCGACGCCGCGTCGGCATGTTCAGTGACGCTGATCCGCTCGGCCCGAAGGTGCGGGGTGGCCGGGCCGGCTTCGATCGTGGCCCCACGGGCGGCAAGGGTCGCCAGGAACGGCGTCAGCCCCGCCAGGGCGGGACTCTCGGGGGAGATCAATAGAAGGACGCGCATGCTCCTGATGGTGGCATACTCGCTCACACAAACCCAGACGCTGTTGTGCTGGGTGAACTAAAACCTAGCGAGTGAGGACAAGATGTTTCGTTGGCCTTGGGAGTATCTCTTCACCGTCCTGAACGCCGATCTTGGAACGTTCTACACACCGTTCTGGATTGCAAACCTCGTGCTCTTCCTTGCAACGATCCTGGTCTACTCGTTCGCGACCCGCGGCAGCCGCGGCCGTGGGGTCATCGGCGACGAGTGGGAGTACATCCTGTGGATCAGCCTCGGCACCTTTGGAATGAACCTGGTCTACGCCGCATTCCAGTGGTACGGCCTCTTCCCCATTGCGACCACCCTCGTTGGGCTCCTCGCCCTCCGCGATACCGTCACGAAGCGCTTCCCCCCACTCCTCGCCGCGGAGGCTGATCATGCCGCACTCCTGCGCACGCGTCGCCAGGTGGCCGACGGTGTTGAGGCGACCATTCGCCCAGCCAACCGTCGCGGATAGCCCTTCAGTGTGCGCAGCTGCGCACGGCACGAGTGCATGAACATCCGCAGGTTTGGTCCCGGCCATCGTCGTGCAGACCGTGCTGCGGGCTCACAAGGCGTTCTCAGTAGCGCGATCTTCTCGAACGACGTTGCGCAAATTACGGAATTCACCGTCACGCCCGGTGGCACGTACGGCCCACTTCGTAGTGCTGGTGATGTGGTTCTCGTCGTGATTGAGGGGGGCGGCTGGATCACCGCGCGTGAAACGCAGGTGCATCTTGCCGCCGGTGAGTCGCTGCACCTTGAACGACTGACGCCCTATAGCGTGGCGGCTCGTGAGTTGCCGCTACGCGCGATCCTCATCGAACTTACTTCGCACGACCTTGCCGAGCCGGCTCGCACCATAGGCGCCAGCGGCGGCGGCGAGCAGGAGTAGCGCACCAACAACGAGCGTCGCGCTACTGACAAGCGCGGTTTCGCCGGGCTTCTCGAGCGTGACCCCAAATTGGAATGGCCATGTCCACGTTGGCAATACGCCCTGATACCAGTTGTGTATGCCGGTAGGGAGTGGCAGCGCCGACCAATTCGGATACCAGATGAGTGCAATAGTGGCGATGCTACCGAGTGCGACGGCGAAGATGCGACGTGGGTCACGTGCGCTGAGGATGGACCATGCCGCCACCGTTGCAGGCACGAGCGCAATCGCGCCGATGAGTGGGCCCGGTGTGCCAAATCCTCCAGAGAGACAGACCTGACTCTCGGGATACACGCTGGCTACACCTGCGAGCGCGCAGAGTGCACCTGTTCCCATCCAGAGCACCGGCGCAGCGAGGACCGCGCAAGCCCCACCAACCCTCACGATGTGTGCAGCGCGCGGCGATCCTGCACGTAGATCGGCCAAGAGAAGGGCGAGCCCTATCAGTGCAATCTGTGATGTTGGGTAGTAGTGATATTGGAATGCGGCACGATCGATACGCGCCCACGGTAGCCAAAGGGCAAGTCCGAGCACGAGGACCGAGGTGAGGCCCCAGCTTCTTCGGCGCCACGCTTCTGCTGCAAGCCAGAGCGCGCCGCCAATGCTGAGGATGCGCGAGAGCACGTTCCCACCGTCATACACCGCGGCGGTCCAGGAGCTGCCACCGGCGGCAAAACTTGATTGGAAGAACCAGACCGGCTTTAAGTCGAGTGGCCACGCCCACCAGGGTGAGCTGGCGGCATGCGCAACGCGAAGGGTGTCGTGATAGCGATACATCGACGACGTGAGGTCGGCGAGCGTCTGCCCCGCGTTGCCGATCGGCCACCCCGCAACGATCTGGTTGCCGAGCGCGGCCCACGGCAGGTAGCTCGCGATATAGACACCGATGGGGAGGGCGGCAAGCGTAAAGAAGACGAGTGTCGCCTCACCTGGAAGGGAGAGGAGAGCGAGAAGCGAGCGTGGCGTTGCATCGCGTCGCGAGATGCCCCCGGCGCGAACGGTGGCGGCTCCGGCCGCTGCGAGGAGGACCACCATGACAGCGAAAAACGGCAGGTTTGGGATACGTGTGGAGCCGTCGACGACCGCGAGTGCCGGCGGAATTAAGGCGCCACCGAGCAGGGCGAGCCCGCCCACAACCAAGAGTCGCCCGGGCGCCGTCCGCGCGAACCACATGATTCCGAGACCGAAAATGCCGTAGAGGGCCACCCATTTGCTCGCAAGGGCACCGCCGAGCAGAAGCCCAGCGCCGATGAGGAGGAGCCCCCCAGGGAGGGCGCCGCGCACGCGGCCCTGGAGCCACGCCACAAAGGCGACCGCGCCGCCAAGTAAGAGGGCGAGAAGGTACACATCGTTCATGCCGATACGGCTCTGCACGAACCCCGCACCATCCAGGAGGGCGAGCACGCCGACCAGCGCGGCGACGTCGCGGCGCTCAGTGAGGAGTCGCGCCAAGAGAACCAAGAGGGCTGCGGCGAGCGCGCCAGCGATCACCCCCGGCCAGCGCCAGCCGGCCGCAAGGTCACCAACGTTCACCTGCGCCATTGCGCCCGATGGCGCGGCGAGTAGCAGCTCTCCGCTGCCACCATCTGCGCGTTCGCCAGAACCATCAAGTGCCGCACCGCTCGAACCGAGTGTCAGCGCATCGATTCCCACCGCGACATCAGCAAAACGCGCGTTGCCATTGGGCTCTACGGTCCACAGCGATGCGCCGGCATCGTTCGGTCCAGGTGCCACCACGTGCACCATATGGCTCGCGTCGCTCGGCACGATCGCCGTGGCACCCGGAATGGTGATCTGCGAAAGCAGGGTTGTGCTCTCGCCCCCAGCGACGTAAACAAGCACCGCGTCACGCCCCGCAACATAGAGGCGAGGCGCGTCGAACCAGCTAACAGCGGCAACAGCGCCTGCTCCTCCGTCAATCGACAGGAGTTGCGGGCGAGACAAGTCGTACGCCGCATAGCTCGTAAGGCCAGCGCTACTCGTGACGAACAACACCTCGTCACCCTTTACCGTCACTGCAACAGCAGATGAGCCACCGGTAAGCGGCGCGCTTGAGAGGAGAGCTCCGTCACGAAGGATCTCAACACGATCGCGTCGAACGAGTGCGACACGATCGTCAGCCAGCGGCGCAATGCCGTACACCGCACCTCCTGTGGGGGCCCAGGTGCGTAGGCCAATCGCACCGCCCGCTGTCGCCGTGTCTGGGTCAACTGAAAAGATCGTGCCGTCTCTCGTCGCCCCCCAAAGAGCACCGTCGTGCGCTGCAGCAAGGTGCAAGACGCCGCGCACTGGGAGCGCGCCGACCACTGCTCTACTTGACGCATCAATCACGCTGATCTCGTTGGGACCCGCAATCCAAATCCGCCCTGGGTAGCGCGCACCCTCGGGCCGTGCGGCGATTGCGCCAATACTCGTTGGGTATGTCGTGTGCGCATCGACGCGCGGGGCACCAAACACTTCAAGTCCGAGGGCGATGAGGTACTTCGCGAGATGTGGATGTGTATATTCGTAGATCGCATGCGGTTCGCCGTACTTCCAATCTTGCATGAACTCTGTTGCGGTACGCACGTGATACACCTCATCAAACTGGAAGTGTGTCGGCTCACCAACACGCCATCCACGGAGCGAGAGTGCGCTAATGGTCACAAGAACCAATAGCCAGAGGTCTATCCGCGTTAGTGCTCGGCGGGGTTCGGGCTTCGCTGCAACGACCCGTTTCGGCACGGCGTCCACTCGTTTGCGTTGCGGTGCAGCTGTTCGCTGGCGCCCGCTTCGCGATTCGGACGTGTGTGCCAGCCATACGGCACCAACCAGCGTTGCAGTGATCGCAGCGGCAACGAGCGTCACGGCGACTGGTGTGTGCAGCGCATCGGTAATGGCGCCAAGGTTTGGAAGACCCTCGTTCTGAAAGTAGGCGATGGTGAGTACACCCCAACTATTGGCTAGGAAGGCGAGAGAGGTTGCGAGCGCAATCCGGCGCCAGGCGGGTCGAGCTGCGGCCAGCGCGATCGTGAGAGGAATTGCGGGGAAGAGATATCGCTCGTGCACGCGCGTCGGGAGGACAAAGAATGCAATGGCGAGGATTGCGGCCGCGGTCACGGTTCGAAGCGCGGTGTCGCGTCGCACGTATCGCATGGCAGCAAGGACGGCGGCGGCGATTGCGGCGGTGCCGATCGCCACACCGGGGATGCCGATCAGCGGGAGCGGGTCGATGTCGGATGCCCACCCAGTTGTATCAGCGATTGCTCGTCCTCCGACCGCGACGAGTGCCCACGGGTTCCACGCATTCACCGAGAGGTACGGATAGCCGCCGGCCGCTTCAGCGATCTTGGCTAACACGTCGGGGAGCGTGAGTCCAAACGGTAGGGCGGCGATGGCGATGGTGGCTGCACCAGCGAGACCCGCGACAACGAAGGCCCATGGGTCGCGCGCCGATCGCGCCCGCACGAAGGCGACGACGCCAACGATCGGAATCAAGATGCCGAACTGCGGCTTCAGCACCGCAGCGAGGGCGGCGAGGATCGCACCCTGAACGGTCTTACCCCTGATGAGTGCTGAGAGCGCAAAGAGGATGGTGACCGTTCCAACGGCGTCAACTTGCCCCCACACGGCCGAGTCGAGCCAAACCATCGGTCCGATCGCCATCACAACCGCGGCGACGAGCTGGCTTCGGCGCGATGCGCCCAAATCGGCGGCGAGCCGGACGGTTGCAAGCACGAGCAGCCCATCCGCAAGGATTGCTGGAAGCTTGATCAGTGCCCCTGGGTCGGTGCTACCGGTCACGAGTGCGCTCAGGGAACCGAGCGCCCAGAGGATCCATAAGTAACCGGGGAGATAGTCCACATAGATTCCCCGCGTGTAGAAGCCCCACGGCCCTCGGCTCGCTAATTCAGATGCCCACGCTCGGAATGAATGTAGGTCTGCGCTAAATCCTGCCTCTGGGGGGAGTGCCGCGTATGCGATGATCAGCCGCAAGAGAACGCCGAGCGCAGCGATCAGCGCAATTGTGCGGAGGTTGACCGGTTCGGCTGATCGACGGGTCGTCTGAGAAGTCATCTGCCGAGTGTAGCCGTGAAGGGGGTTGCGGAAGGTGCCACTGCCAGAGCTCTCCCTCTTCTTCCCGTGTCATAACGAGGCCGATAACCTTGATGCACTGGTTGCCGATGCACTTGTCGCACTTCCTGCCCTCGCAACTACCTATGAGGTCATTCTTGTCGACGACGGCTCGCGCGACGATACAGCCCGCGTGGCCGGTCGCCTCGTAGAGCGACATGGCGGGCTCGTTCGTTTGATACGCCATGAGGTCAATCGCGGATACGGCGGCGCGCTCCGCTCGGGCTTTGCGGCGGCACGGTACGCCAATCTCGCCTATACCGATGGGGACCGTCAGTTCCGTGTGGCTGATCTTGCACGACTCGTCGAGTGCGCCGAGGCTACCGACTCACCTGTAGTGATCGGGTATCGACTGCGGCGCGCCGATCCACCACTGCGACTCATCTATGCAACGTTCTACCGTATTGCGAATCGTATCTGGTTCGGACTGCGCGTCCGCGACGTTGACTGCGCCGCGAAGCTCTTTCGTCGTGATGCGCTGCAGGGAATCAGCGTCCACTCTGACGGGGCATTTTTCTCTGCAGAGCTCCTCATTCGCCTGCGCGTTGCTGGAGTAACGATCGACGAGGTTGGTGTGCCGCATTATCCGCGTACCGCCGGATCGCCAACCGGTGCGCGTCTCTCGGTGATCGCGCGAGCGATTCGCGACTTCTGGTCGCTGCGGATTGGTCTTTGGGTGAACCGCGCTCAAACGCTTTCGCGGGGTCGCGCCCTGTTGGGCGATTAGCGCTATCGCGCTGTCGGTGGCTCCTCGCCGTCAAGTGAGTTGACAAAGTCGCGGAAGAGCGAGAGGCGCTCCTCTTCGGCGGCTTCCGGAACGATCCCCTCTGCCGAGAGCAGCTCTGCTGCGATGAAGATTGGCGCCTCGGCGCGCAGCGCCAGTGCAACTGCGTCGCTCGGTCGCGCATCGAGCTCAGCCTCTTCGCCACTTGGGGCAACCATCATCATTCGCGCGCGGAACGTCTCTTCGCGAACCTCGGTGATACGCACCTCGCGCAGCGTTGCCCCGAGCGCGCGGATTGCGCGAAGCGCTGTGTCGTGGGTGAGTGGGCGTTCTGGTGTAATGCCTTGCAGGTGGTAGGAGATGGCGCTCGCCTCGTTGGGCCCAATCGGAATGGGAAGGTAGCGCGCCTCGTCAGCGTCACGAAGTAGCAACACATGCGTTCCAGAGATCATCTGGATCCGCACCCCTTCCACCACCGCGCGTCGTAGTTCCATCGCCCTATGATCGCACGCTTACGGTGTGGGAATCGGCGTCTCGATGATTGGATCAGGGGTTGGCCCAACGCTCGCGCCAGGCTCCTGTGTCACTGGCACGCCGAGTACGGCGCTGCGAACGCGTCCCGCTTCCGCCCAGATAAACGTCGGCGCGCCGCCGTCGGCGGCGGGGAGGATGTATCCGCCAAGGATCTCGCCGACGGGGTCAGCCCCATCACCAATAACGTACTGCGCGAGCATCGCACCAGACGTCGCCTTGGTGTACGCGATCACTCGATGGGCGCTGCTGTCCCAGACATAGATGACCCCCGTTCGGCTCGCCCCTGCGGACATCACCAGCGTTGGGGTTAGGAGGGGGCGGAGAAGCTGGTCACCGATATCGGCTGGGACCCAATCGTCTGGCGCCCCGCCGGAGTAGCGGCGCAGGGTGCCGGCGCTCGTCATGTACACATCGCCATCGATGGCGATGCTGGTCATGGCGCCCAGTGACATCGGGTTGATCAGATACGCCGTTGGGGTCGCGGGGTAGCCCGTTCCGTCAGGGGCCGGCTGGTATCGCAAAATCTGCCGAGCAGATGGGTCGACCACATAGAGCCGATAGAGCCCGGTCCCTGGATCTGCCGCGAATCCGACGATCGCCCTCACGTCGCTCCCCCAGAGTTCGCCGTCGCGAACACGGAGCTTCACCAACGTCCCCTTGCCAGCCTTGTCGGAGGGGCGCCAGCGCCAGAGGTTCGACGAGGCGTCAAACACCACAAGGTCGGGCCCTGCGGCGGTCAGCAGGAGTGCGCGCCCGGTACGCGTGCCGTAGAGATCAAATCCTGGCTGATACACCACGGTTGCTCGACCGAGACCAGCATCAATCCGATACACCGCGCCTGTCACCTTGTCGATGACATACGGCAGACCGTCTGGCCCCTGAACCAGTGCCTGGATCTCAACACTTGCGCCCGCCGCTTGGAAGTCGAAGAGTGTGATTGGGGTGGTGACGCTGACAAGGAAGATCTTATTCAGTGTCTCTGTTGCCTCTGCGCGGAGCGACGTGATCTGGGCGATCGACCCGCCACCGGCCTCTGCAAGGTTGAGGTTTGCGACGGCGGCTAGTAGGAGGCTCTTCACCCGTGATGGATCGTTGACGAGAAGGTTGGTTTGGGGGTCGAGCGCCTCGGTAATGCTGATCTCTGCGCTTCGTAACGCCTCGCGTGCCTTCGCCACAGCGTCCAACTCTGGCGCGGTCCCGTTTAGCACCAGCGCTGTTGCGCCACCAACGCCCGCAATAAGGACCGCAGCCAAGAGGAGTGCCGCCGAGCGGCGTCGGCGCAGACGTTGTACCTCGTGCTCCGCCTGTTCGTCGCCGCCCTTCGCTGCGCGAAGCGTTGGTTCGGCTGGGGTGATGGTTAACCAGGGTGCACGGCGTTCAATCTCATTGGCGACGCGCGCAACAACCCGCTGCAACAACGATGTTGAGGTTGCTGCGCGTTCACGCCACGACCGCTCTACCAGTGGCTCGGCCACACTGCGGTGTTCTGCTCGCAGTCGCGCCTCCGCGCGCGCAGTCTCTTGTGCGGCTCGCACCGCATCGCTCGTGCGCTGATCGCGCGCGAGTGGCGGCTGGCTTTTCCCTCGTGCGCGCGCCTCCGCTCCACTTCGCGCGCTTGGGCGACGTGCGTCGATGACCGCTTGTGCTGCTGTGTCGATCGGTTCGTATGGTTGCGTGTGTGCATCCGGTCGGTTCGGGTCGGCTTTCGGTGCTACTGGTTTTGCAGCAGAGATCCTCGCCTCGCGCTCAAGGTTCCCCTCTTCCCAGCGTGCGCGCGCGTTGACCTTTGCCGCTGCAACCGGGTCAACAGGAACGTTGAGGAGCGTCTCCGCCTCGGGCATTGCTCGCGAAAGCGTGGTTCGCACTGGCAGGAGCACCTCAAGGAGCACCGCCGGATAGGCGAGCGGCGCGAACGAACCGCTCGCAGGCGTGTGCGTCTTTACTGCAAGCTTCGCCTCTTCCGGCGTAGCTGCCAACGCAACACGATCGCCCGGCCCCATCGCAAGTCGCGTCGTGGAAATGCCACCGCGCTCGAGCGTGCGTGAGGCCGCACCAGGTGCATCGTCGGGCAACATGATTGTTGCCATGCGGCCATCTGTTGTTCGACGCGCAGCAACCGCCACGCCGCTCGTGCGCGCAACGAGTACCTCGCTGCGCGAGAGCGCGACGAGCCCAACCGCAACACTCTCACCAAGCCGTTTTTGTGCCGCGCTGAGCGCGCGGCGCGCCCGCTCGGCGGGACTCGCTGAGGCATCGTTGTCAAAGAGGTCCAACGTTTCGGTTGCGGCTCTCTGGAGCTGTTCCGCCGTAGCGCCAGTGAGGCGGATGAGTGCGGCACGTGTGCCGAGCATGCGCTCTTCAGACGGCCCCTTCGGTGTGCGCGCGAGTAGAAGCCAGCCCGCGCCAAACGCCGGTTCGGCCGCTGTGAGTACCGCGGGGTGAATGGTTTGCTTTGCGTGGTCCATATGGTGAGAATACGCTCAGTCTTGTTCGCCGCTTGGGGGCGCAATTCGTACCGTGAGGCCGAGTGAGCGTTCGCCGCCTGGTCGCTCACTAAAGGCCCGCGCAAGTTCTGCGCCGCGAAGGTGCAGCTCCTGTGCCGCTACCGGGTTCTGCGCTTCAACAATGAGCCGGCCGCGCTCGATGGCAACGAGGTGGGTGTCGGGGGCGAGGTGGGGGGCCAGTTCACGAAGGAGATCGCTGAAGGCGCCCATGGTTCGGGCAAATCGCAGCTCCTCTTCGAAGCCGAGGGCGCGTGCCGCTTCAGGGAGTAGCCCTGCCAGCCCCTCTGGCCGCCCCTTCCGCGTGCGCTTGGTGCTCACGCGGCCACCGCGCTGCCGTGTGGGCCGCGCTGAATCTCGCGTGGCTGCGCGCGCGCGACGAGCCCAGGAGCCAGGTCATCGAGTGCGGTCGCCGTAATGATGCTCTGCGGGAGCGCGGCGATGCGCGCCACGAGGTGCTCACGGCGTTGCGGGTCGAGCTCAGAGAATGCGTCGTCGAGGAGGAGTACCGGTGGGTGGCCGTACTCATCGGTGAGGAGCGTGATCTCGGCGAAGAGCAGTGCGAGGAGGAGGCTGCGCTGTTGTCCGCGCGACGCTGTTGGGGCGATGTCGCTCCCCCCGACATAGAAGGCGATGTCGTCGCGGTGCGGGCCAACGAGTGTGTATCCCTGATACCCCTCCGCCTCCGCGGTTTGGTCAAACGATTGCGCCAGCCGCGTAGCGCACTCGCCCGCGGACTCGTCCGGGCGGTACTCCTCACGCGAACGATAGTGGGTCTCGAGGGCGGCCTCGCTCGGCGCGACTTCACTGTGGGTTGCTGAAAGCACCGGGGCGAGTGCGGCGAGAAGGGCGAGGCGGCCAGCGACCACCTCTGACCCGGTCGTGATGAGCATCTCGGTCCATGGGCGCATCTCGCTCGCGATGGCGCGCCGCGCAGCGCCGTCGACCTCGATCGCGTCTTTCAACAGCCGGTTGCGTTGACGAAGCGCGCGCTCGTAGCGTGTCAGCGTAGCCTCGTACCCGCGCTGCCACTGCGATGCAACGCGGTCGAGCAGCCCACGACGCACGGCTGGCGCACCAACAACGAGGCCAGTCTCCTCAGGGACGAACGCCGCGACTCGCAGTCGTTGACCGAGCGCCGCGGTGGTGCGCGCAGTTCCGTTCAAGAGGTGCTTCGCACGCCCCGCGCGCGAGATCTCAACACCAAGTGTTGACCGCGCAAGTGTGTCGGCCGGGTCGGCACCATCATCGCGTACCGTCACCGTGATCGATGCCTCGTCGCCATCACCTGCGATGACTTCGCGCAGCGCACCCGCCCGGTGTGAACGGCCAGTCGCCGCAATGATGCACGCCTCGAGGATGGTGGTCTTCCCTGCGCCGTTCTCGCCCCAGAAGATGTGTGTTCCTGGCGCCAGCGCGACGTTACCGTCGGCCCAGCTTCGAACCTGGTGGAGTCGAACGCTCTCAATCATTGCGGCGCCGCGCGTTCGCGAGCGGTGCGGATCAGGAGGGTGTGCGCACCGGCATCACAACGTGCAGGTAGTCGCGACCGTCAAGCGGGCGAAGCAACCCGGGTGCGACGGGGCCGGTGAGCTCGAGTGAGAATTGATCAGCCTCGACGCGCGAGAGCACATCAACAAGATATTTCGCGTTGAATGCGATCGTTGTTCCCTCGCCTTCAACCTTCGCCTCGATGTGCGCTGCGTGATCACCAACATCCGCCGCCGCAGTGATGTCAATGGCGCCGCCGCCCGTGGTGGTGATGGCGAAGCGCACGATGTGCGCAGACGCATCAGCAACAACCTGCGCTAGCTTCACCGCTGAGAGGAAGCTATCTCGATCGAGCGTCACCTTGGTGGTGTGGCTCGTTGGTACGACCTGCTGGAAGTTTGGGAACTGCCCCTCAATCAGTCGGCTCACTAGCATGGTGTCACCGAGCTTGAACTGCAGCTGGTTCTTTGTTGCGGTGTACGTGATCTCCACAAGATCGTCGACATCAGAGAGAAGGCGCAGCAGCTCCGCATAGGAGCGGGCAGGCACGATCAAACTTGTCTCGGGCGCTGCCTCTGCAAGTGGTGCGCCGGCGACGGCGATGCGGTAATTGTCTGCGGCGGCGAAGGTTGCCTTCTCGCCCGTGAACTTTGTTAGCACGCCGGTGAGGATCGGCCTCGCCTCATCGCCCGCGGCGGCGAAGACGGTTGACTCAAGTGCGGCCTTCAGCGCCTTCTGCGTGATGCGCGCTGTTGGCCGCTCTCCGGCGGCGCCCACTGGCGGGTAGTCGTCGGCTGGTGTCGCGCGAAGGTGGGAGGCGTTGCGACCACACTTGATCTGTGCGCGCCCGTCGGCGAGGAGCGAAAGGTCGATCTTCTCGTTCGGGAGGCCGTTCACAACGTCGGCAAGGAGCCGGGCCGGGATGGTGGTGGAGCCCTTCTCCTCAACCTTCGCCGGAACCCAGTGGGTGATGGCAATGTCAAGGTTTGTGGCGACAAGGCGAAGCCCGCCATCCTCAGTGCCGAGGTAGACGTTCGACAGGATCGGCAGCGTGTTGCGGGTCGCCACGGCGTGGCCAACGATGGCGAGACCGCGGGCAAGGTGATCCTGGATTACCGAGAGCTTCATCTGTTCCTCCACATATAGGTTCCCCCTCTAGGGTAATAGTGTCTTAGTTGTTTTATCTCGTCGTCACCGTATTCGTACTGTGGGCAGCGTGGAGAGCCGTGCTCACCTTCGCACAAACAGGCCGTGGGAAGGACCCCCCTCCTAGGTGGAGAACCCCACCCGGCCCCCTGCGGCACCCTTACAGCTGGGGAGACCGTGCGGAGAACCAGACCAGGTTACCCACACCCCTCTTCACACGCCCCTCGAAAAACCCCCACGGAACCACACAGGAACGGGTGTTATCCACGAGATTTCCACACCTCCGGGGGGCGTTATGGGCGAGCGGCAACCCCTTGCCCGAGACGAAGCAGGGCTTCGCGCAGCAGAGCAACCTCGCGGCGCAGCTCACCGTCGTAGCTCATCTCCCGTTCAATCTTGGTGCAGGCGTGGATGATGGTCGAGTGGTCACGCCCGCCCAGGGCCGCCCCGATTCGTACTAGTGAGGCATCGGTCTCCTCTCGAGAGAGGTATGCCGCAATCTGTCGCGGGGTCACAATTTCGCGATCGCGCTTGGGGCCGCGAAGCTGCTCGACGGTGAGGCTGAAGTGCTCGGCAACCGTGGCGACCACCTGCTCCGGCTCAAGGATGCGCTTTGGGTTCGGGTAGACGGCCTCGTTCAACACACGCGCCGCGAGCTCCATCGTGACTGGCATGCCACTCAGCCGCCCAACGGCGACGAGTCGCGTTAGCGCACCCTCAAGCTCGCGCACGTTGCTCTGCACGCGTCGCGCGACCTGCTCAACCACATCGTTCGCAACAATGACGCCACTCTCTTCCGCCTTCGCGCGCAAGATCGCAATACGCGTTTCGAGATCGGGCGACGAGATATCGGCGATGAGGCCCCACTCAAATCGTGAGCGCAGACGCTCCTCAAGCAGTGAGATCTCCTTCGGCGTGCGATCCGACGTCAACACGATCTGCTTCCCCGCGGAGTGCAGCGCGTTGAACGTATGGAAGAACTCCTCTTGCGTGCGCTCCTTATCGGCAAGGAACTGAATGTCATCGATGAGTAACACGTCGATCTTGCGGAAGCGCGAGCGGAATGCTTCAGCGCCGCTCTGTTGAATGCTGGTGATGAATTCGTTCGTGAACGCCTCGCCGGTGATGTAGAGCACTTGGCGCTTTGGTGAGCGCTCGGCAACGGCGTTGCCGATGGCGTGCAGCAGATGTGTCTTGCCCAGGCCGGTGCCGCCGTACAAGAAGAGCGGATTGTATGCGCCACCTGGTCGCTCAGAAACGGAGAGCGATGCCGCATGCGCAAGTCGATTCGCCGCACCAACAACGTAGGTCGCAAATGTGTAGCGAGCATTCAAGTTTGTTGCGCGCGCTGGTGCATCGCGATCAACAATGCGTACGCTCTCTTGTGGTGCGGTGACACGCGGCGCTGCATCGTTTGCAACAGCGCCCTTCCCCTTTGCGGCGAGTGCGCCGTGTGCATCAAGCTCTGCGTCACTCACTACTTCTACGGAGAGTGTGACGCTGTAGCCCACAACCTTCGCCATCGTTTGCGCGATTAAGGAGCGGTAGCGCTCATCAACCCAGTCCTTAGCAAAGCCCGATGGAACGCCGAGAACAAAGGTGGCAGTCGACTCATCAACACCAAGGAGTGCGGTGCGACGGAACCAGGTCTCGAAGGTGGCCTGCGAGAGGCTGATCTCCAGCTCTCCGAGGACCGCGCGCCAGACCTGTCGTCGATCCATTCCGCAGCGCCCCCTTTGTTCCGTTGGCGTACGCCACCAACACCGCGGCAGAAGGGCGGGGCCGCCGAGGAGTCGGCGGTGCCACCCTTGTGCAAGATTGAATCTGTGCTGACCGGTTTACGCCGACCCCTCCCACAGCCCCGTACAGAGAGCCCAACCGACGGTGTGATGTCGCTCGGGCCCTTTGTGGGGAGGCGGAGAATAGCACCCGCGGCGCTTCCTGCAAGCCCAGGTTCACCCCGATTTTGGATACCCCCTGGGGGTATGTGGCTAAATCCCCGTTACAGGGGTCGGAATTGACACCGCCGCCTGCGAGGAACGATACTTCCCCTCTCAGAACCGCCCTCTTCGCGGCCTGAGTGAAAACCAGGAAGAACCCCTTGGGGGCCACCGCCGACGACGGCAACCGTGGCACTTGAGACCACCGGATCGGAGCGATACCAATGAAGCGAACGTATCAGCCGAAGAAGCGCCAGCGGTTCCGCGAGCACGGATTCCGTAAGCGCATGTCGACAACGTCCGGCCGCCGGGTTCTGGCCCGACGCCGCGCACGCGGTCGCAAGCGCCTCACCGTCTGATCAAGGCGGCGCGTACGCGCCCCAGGAGCATCGACATGTTGCGCACCCCGTCTGACTTCGCTGCGTTACGCGCTGCACCTGGCGTTACCACGCCACTGCTCGGCATTCGCCACCGCACCACCGCCGCAACCGCGGCCAGCCCGTCACTCCGACTCGGCATCGCCACAAGCCGCAAGGTGGGGAACGCCGTGGTGCGTAATCGCATTCGCCGACGACTGAAGAGCATTGCGCGCGACCTTGCACCGCAGGTGCGACCTGGCGCAGAGATCTTGATTGGCGTTCGCGTTGCGGCAAGCACCGCATCTAGTGCTGAGTTGCGCGCAGCGCTCACCGACTGCCTACGTCGCGCTCGGCTCTTTGAGGTTTCGGCGTGAACGCGCTTCGTGTTGTCGCGAGCCTCCCGGCTGTTGCTGGAACACTCCTGATCAAGGCATACCGCGCGATGTTCTTTTGGCTCCCGTCGAGCTGCCGCTTCGAGCCGAGCTGCTCGCGTTATACAGAGGAGGCGATCGTGAAGTACGGACTACTCAAGGGTTCATGGATGGGAGCGAAGCGCATTGGGCGCTGCTCCCCACTGAGCGCCGGCGGATTGGATCCGGTCCGATGAGCCGCCAAACATTGAAGGTGATTGCGCTCCTCGGCTTCGCGCTGCTCCTTGTCGCTGCGTGCACCAGCGCTGGCGCGACCGCAAGCGTCAGCCCAACCCCGCATCCGGACCTGAAGCCTGCGACCCCGGGCGCCGATCCATTTAGCTTGCTGGCCTGGCTCTTTACGCCAATCTTCCAAGCGCTCTTCGTCGGACTTGTCCTGCTCGATCGACTTACCGGTGATATCGGTATCTCAATCCTTATCTTGACACTCGTCATTCGCGTGATCCTAATCTCGCCATATCGCAAGCAGCTGGTCTCGCAGAAGCGCACCCAGCTGCTCGCGCCAGAGGTGGCAGAGATTCAGCGTCGCTACAAGGGCGATAAGGTCAAGATCCAGCAGGCCCAGATGGAGCTCTACAAGTCGCGAGGCGTGAGCCCATTCGGCGGCTGTCTGCCAACACTGCTGCAGTTCATCGTGCTGATTCCGATGTACACCGTGATCTCGAGCGGACTCACGAACCCAAATCCAACGGCAATGCTCAACGTCTTCGGCTTTGACATCGGCAAGGCGATTGGCCTGGTGTGTGCAAACGGGGCACCCGCAGCGGGCTTCAACAACATGGAGGCGTGCATTAGGTCGACGGTGCCATGGCTCGGCGGCCTCGATGCCTCGAAGCCTTCCGTCATTGTGATTGCAGGCTTCGGCCTCTCAATCCTTGCGGTCATCAGCGCGCTGCTCCAGGTCATTCAGACACGCATGACGATCAATCCGAAGGCACCAAAGAACGACACGACCGCAGGGGCACAGGGGCAGACCCTGGTCTTCCTGCCACTCATTTCGGTACTGTACGGCGGGATTCTTCCCGCCGGCCTGTTCATCTACTGGATCTCGTCCACGCTGTTCTCGATCGTTCAGCAGTACTTGATCCTCGGCTACGGTGGGCTCTTCCCGCTCTTCGGCTGGACGCCCGCCTTTGCCGTTAACCATGCCCCGCGCTTTCCAGTCGCGATGCCGGAATCAGTTCCGGATGTTGCTGGGGAAGCGGTGGTTCCACACGAGCGAACGGAGCTTGACCGCGCCGCATCAGCGGCCGCCACGATCCGTTCGGCAAAGAAGCGCGACCGACATGGTCGACGAGGGAGTAAGTGATGGCGAACGAGAGCGCATATCAGGAGTTCACTGGCAAGAGCGTTGAAGAGGCACTGAAGGGTGCTTGCGATGCGTTCAAGGTTGGCATCGGCGATCTCGATTTCGAGATCATTGCCCCAGGGTCACGCGGCGTGCTTGGCATGGGCGCAGAGCCTGCACGCATCGTTGCTGCCCCAATCAGCGCACTCGGCGGCGCCGCACCAAAGCGTGCTGGCGAGCCAAGCCGACCAGCACCAGCACCTGTTCGCGAGGAGCGGGCACCACGCCCAGTACCTCGCACGGATGCACCAGTAGCGCGAGCCGCTGCCCCACAGGCTGCAGCACGTCCGGCGCCACGCGGCGATCGGGGGCCACGACCGGAGCGTGCGCCGCGCCCAGAGCGCGCACCACGCGAGGATCGCGAGCCACGAGAGCGACGCGAGCGCAGCGAGACAACCCCAGAGATGATCAGCGGCGGCAAGGAGATCCTTGAGACGCTCGTGAAGCATCTCGGCTTTGAGGCCGAGGTGCGCATCACTGGAGCCGGTGCTGACACCGTGTTGAACGTCGCCGGCACCTCACCAGAGGCGGTCGATGAGTTGAACAACCTGATCGGCGGACGCGGCGAGCGACTCCAGGCGATCCAGCATCTCGTCAACCTGATGCTCAGCCGCAAGATGGGCGAGTGGGCGCGTGTCACCGTGGACATCGAGGAGTATCGAGGTCGACGTGAGGCTCAGCTCCGCGCACTTGCGCGCAAGGCGGCAGACCGCGTCAAGGAGACCGGCCGTGCAGTTCAGCTTGAGCCAATGACAGCGCTCGAGCGCCGCTGGATCCACGTTGAGCTGCAGGAGATGGATGGCATTGCGACCGAGTCCGCTGGCGAAGAGCCAGAGCGCCGCGTCGTTGTTATTCCGGCCTGATTACCCACTCGGCGACCATGCCGACAAAAGATCCAAAACGGGAAGCGCACTTCCCTGCAATCGAGAAGCGTTACGGCGAACCGATGAAACACTGGTTCACCGTGATGCAGAGCGTTGCAGGGAAGCGCTACCCTGAACAGATCGCCCACCTGCGAGAGAACTACGGATTCTCGCAAGCACATGCGAATGCGCTCGTGATGTTCTCGCGCGGTTCAACGACCACGCAGCGACACGCAACGCCGACCGCGTACTTCAAGAGCATTGACGCGCAGCAGGCGCGCACCCTGCGCGCCATCTTCAAGGTAGTTCGGGCGAAGTATCCAGAGCTTGCGTTTGTGATCGCCTGGAATCAACCAATGCTGCGCAAGGGAACGGAGTATGTGCTCGGCGCATCAGCGACGAAAAAGTACCTGTTGCTGAATCCGTTTAGTGGTGCCGTCATTACGAACCTCGCCCCAAAACTACAAGGGCTTCGTGTGCTGAAGAAGACGATCACCATTCCAAACGATTGGGAGATCGATGAGAAGTTGCTGTTAGCCATGGCGAAGGCGCGCATTGCGGAGATCGCATAGCGCGCGCCGACGGCGCGACGGGTGAGAATTGGTGGAGATGGAGGAGAGTCGAACTCCTCGTCCGAAAAGCCTTCCTTGAGACCACTACGAGCGTGTCCTGCGGTTTAGTCTAAGTTGAGGCGCTCCCACAGGCCGGATCGACCCTCAACCGAGATACATGTCCCTAAATCGGGCTTATGCGATGACTATGCGTCGCTCGTCATCACTGCAGCTTCGCTTTATGACGCTTCCACGACCCGCGAAGCGGGGGCCGCTTCCACGCTCACCGTACTGCCTTAGGCAGCGAGGGCGAGAGCAGGCTGGCGATTGCCAGTTACTTCTTTTTGCTACCGGTTTAACGAGGCCTGATAGCAACCTCGACTCGCGTTCCCAAGGTGCGGATCTCCGTCGAAACCACGCATCCCCAAGGGGGGAATGATACCGCGCGCGGATTGCGATTACTAGTGCGCGGAAGGCTACTCGCCGCGCTTCCAGTCGCCGAGCTGGCGCTCTGCCTCGCGGCGACCCTCGCGATCAGCAATTGCCGCACGCTTATCGAAGGCTTTCTTCCCGCGACCGAGGCCGATTTCAACCTTGCAGCGACCGCGCGAGAGGTAGAGGCGCAGCGGGATCAGCGTGAGCCCCTTCGTCTTCACCTTGGTGCCAATGGCGATGATCTCGGACTTATGGAGCAAGAGGCGCCGCACCCGCTTCGGCTCGTGGTTCTGGCTTGCGGCACCGGGCCACTCGGCAATATGCATGCCGATCAGGCGACCCTCGCCCGCCTCGAGGCGCACGTAGGCATCGCCAATGTCGGCCTTGCCGGCGCGAATCGACTTGATCTCGGTTCCCGAGAGCACGACCCCCGCCTCGTAGTGCTCGACGATCTCGTACTCGTACGAGGCCTTGCGGTTCGAGGCGAGCGTGGTCCCTGAGGGGGGCGCCTTCGGCTTTGGGGTAGGGGAGGACGCCGTCTTGATGGGAGCCTTAGCCATTGCGGTACCTCCTCTCGAACAGGGTTGCCCTTCAGGGGCGTATCTGTAGGGTACGCGCCAACCGTGGGCAGGTGTATGTGCGGGGCGATGGAAGGGGGAGACGAGAGAGCCCCGGCCCGAAGGCCAGGGCTCTGCTCACTTATTACCGCTCTCGCGGGTCAACTATGCGTTGACCTCGTGAGAGGCGGCGGTACAACTGTCATTAGACACTGCACACCACCTCCTTTCGTCTGCGGCGAAGGATACGCCCCTGTACGCCTAGGTGCAAGTACCGCGCGGTGAGCGGCTACTTGAAGGAGCCGAGCGCTGCGTCGAGCACGGGGTCGGCCGTCGAGCCCTCGGGGGCGGCGGCAACCGCTATGTCTGGCGTCAAGCCGATCTTATGGATCCAGCGCCCGTTTGGGCTAAGCCACTTGGCGATGGTCAGCTTCAGGCCCGAGCCATCACTCAGGTTAATGAACGTCTGAACGACACCCTTCCCGAAGCTGGTCTCACCAATCAGCTTCGCTCGGCCGCGGTCTTGTAGGGCGGCGGCGAGAATTTCACTGGCCGACGCGCTCCCCTTATTGATCAGCACGACAAGCTGAATTGAGGCATCGGTGGCGATCCCGCCCGCTTGCGCCGACGTGCTCTCACGAACGCCCTTGCTGTTCTCTTCGATGTAGACGACACCATCGCCGATGAACTCACTCGCAATCGAGAGCGCAGTAGAGAGATACCCACCCGGGTCATTGCGGAGGTCGAGCACAATCTTGTTTCCACCCGCGTCGACGATCTTCTGCAGCGCGTCATGGAATTGCCCGGCGGCGATGTCTGTAAATTCATTGAGCGCAATGTAGTCAACACGATCTCCGGCAGCCGTCTGCAGCTGCTTGGTCGTTACCGATGGCAGCTCAATCTTTGCCCGAACGATGGAAACATCGCGTGGCGCTGCGGTACCCGTGCGAACGGTGATCACAACGGTCGTGCCCTCCGCGCCGCGCACCTTTAGCACCGCTTGATCAACGGAGAGGCCGGTCAACGCATCGCCATCAATGGCGAGAAACGTATCGCCACGCAGGATTCCTGCGGCGCGTGCAGGGGCACCCTCGATGGTGTTCGCAACGGTGAGGAGGCACGCACTGCTGATCGCCGTGCAGAGTTCGGCCGTAGGTGTGCGCAAGTCGATGACGGCGCCAATGCCGGTAAAGCTCCCCGAGAGGCCCTCTTTCATCGCGGCCATCTCTTCAGCGGTGAGGTATTGCGAGTACGGATCATTGAGTGAGCTGACGAGCCCCTTGATGGCCCCATTGACGAGATCGTCGTTGGTCTCCGTCCCTACGTGCTGCTCTTGGATAAGGGTGAGCACCTCATTGAAACGTGCAAGATCAAGGGTGCTGCTCCCTTGCGGTGTCGTACTGGCACGCAGTCCAGCGTTATACGCGGCTACCGCAATGACGACGGCGAGAAGGAGGCGTCCAGCTCGCCGGAGGAGCGGCGTTCCCGTTGGTGTGAGGCTCATGGTGATGCTCCTTCGCTGCGTGAGGCGACTAGTCCAGTCGCCCTCGCAGAGAGAGTAGCGCCCCGAGCGCCCCAAGGCCCAGCCCGGCGGCGAGCACCGAGAGCGAGACCTGCCCGGCGAGGATCGCCGACGTTTGCACTGGAAGGACACGGAAGAGGTTCAGCATGACGGCACCAATGCTGGCACCCAAGATGCCAAAGATAAAGAGGGTGATGAGCGCCCCGATGGCACCAATCGCTAGCCCCTCGAGAATGAAGGGGAGGCGCACCCAGGTCGCGCTGGCACCCACGATGCGCATGACGGCGATCTCGTCACTTCGCGCCAGGATGGCGAGTCTGATGGCGTTGACGACCACGGCGAGCACCGCAAGCGAGAAGCCGATCACGATGATCAGCCCAACGATGCGCAGCGCACCCGTGATCGCCACGAGGTTCTCTGCGAGCGCGCGCCCATCGATGATGCGGCTGAACGAGGAGGCGGCTGTGATGGAGGCGAGGCCGTCCGCCACCCGTCCTGTGTCTGCGGGGTCATCGAGGGCAATCTCGTAGCTTGCTGGAAGGGGGTTCACGCCAAGGTTCCCCGTGAGGTCGGGCTCGCCGCGCTCCCTCAGCCGTACCTTAAAAGCAGCGAGCGCCTCGTCCGCACTCACATAGGTCGCCCCCTTCACCCCATCAATCGCCTCAATCTGTACCTGGATCGAGCGAGCCGCACTCTCGGTGACGGAGCTTTTTAGATAGGCGACAACCTCAACCTTTGAATCGGCATAGGAGAGCGCCGCATCAAGGCCCGCTCGAATAACGAGCACCGAGGCGAGCACCATGAGCATGAGCGTCATCGTTGTTGTGGCAGCAATGGTTGCGAGTCGATTACGAGAGAGCCCATTCGCCGCCGCCGAGATGCTTAGGCGAATCAGACGCCGGCGATGTGGATGGCTATCGTGCTGTGCGCTCATCAGCCGACCCGGTGGTATGTGGCGTTTGCTTCGTCGCGAATAAGGCGTCCACCCTCGAGGCCGATCACGCGGCGACGCAGTGTGGTGACGATGTCAGAGTCGTGCGTTGCCACGAGCACCGTTACCCCCAGTCGATTGATATCCATGAGTAGCTCCATGATCTCCCAGCTGATCAGCGGATCGAGGTTCCCCGTTGGCTCATCGGCAATGAGCAGCTCAGGTTCACCAACGATAGCCCGCGCAATTGCGGTGCGCTGCTGTTCGCCACCAGAAAGTTCGGACGGGTAGCGATCGGCAAGTCGTGCCAAGCCAACAATCCGCAACGCGCGATCCGTCGCGGCTGCAACGAGCTCTGGGGCGGCGCCCGTGACCTCGAGGGCGAAGGCAACGTTTTCACGAACGGTTCGTCGCAGCAAGAGGCGGAAATCTTGGAAGATGACGCCGATCCGACGACGGAGCTTTGGCACGTCACCGCCAGAGAGGCGATGGACCGGAAAGCCTGCGACATACACCTCACCTGCGGTTGGACGCACGTCGCGAACAAGGAGCCCAATCAACGTGGATTTTCCTGCGCCTGAAGGACCAACGAGAAAGGCAAATTCGCCACGCTCGATTTTGAGGTTGACGTCACCCAGGGCGATGTGGCCACTTGGGTACGTCACAGAGATTCCCTGCAGATCGACGACTGCGGGCTCAGTTTCAGCGTGGCTCATGCCGCTACTCATAAGTTGATCCTACTCCTCATCCACGCTGCCGCCAGCGAGCGGTGCCCCGGTAGAGACACGTTCAAGTTCTGCAAGGATAAACGGATCAAAGTCACCGTCGAGAACGCCAACAGTGTCGGAGGTTTGCTGCCCCGTGCGGTGATCCTTGACCATTTGATAGGGGTGCAATACGTAACTCCGAATCTGGTTCCCCCAGCCGGCGGAGATTGTTTCGCCACGCACACGCGCCAACTCATCTTCGCGCGCGCGAATCTTGAGTTCGATGAGCTTACCGCGCAACATTCGTTCGGCTGTTTCGCGATTCTGCATTTGTGAACGTTGATTCTGGCTCGATACGACAGAGTTTGTTGGCAGGTGGGTGAGTCGCACAGCAGACTCGGTCTTGTTCACATGTTGGCCGCCCGCGCCACTGGAGCGATAGGTATCAACGCGAATCTCATCCCAATTGAGCGTGACCTCGGCGTCATCTTCCACCTCTGGAATCACTTCAAACATCGCAAAGGTGGTTTGCCGCCGCTTCTGTCCGTCGAACGGTGAGATGCGCACCAAGCGATGCACTCCGCGTTCCGCGCGCAACCAACCGAAGGCGTTGCGTCCACGAATCTCTAGGACGACGCTGCGGTAGCCAGCACCCTCGCCCTCAGTGGAATCGACGATCTCGGTTGCGAAGCTGTGCCGCTCGGCCCAACGCATGTACGCGCGAAGGAGGATGGCGGTCCAGTCACACGCTTCTGTGCCACCGGCGCCGGCCTGAATGGTGACGATGGCGTCGGCATCGGCGTACTCGCCGCTAAAGAGGAGCGAGGTGCGGGCCTTCTCGAAGTCACTCTCGAGAAGTGCGGCCTTGGTTGCAACCTCGTCTTGGAGCCCTTGATCGCCTTCTGACTCGGCCAGCTCGAAGAGTTCACCGAGGTCGCGAGCAGCAACGGTGAGCTCCCTCCAGAGGGTGATCTCCTCACGTAACCCCTCTGCCTCGCGAGCGAGTTTTCGTGCAACCCGCTGGTCATCCCAGAAGCCTGGGGCGAGCATCGCCGCTTCGATCTCGGCCAGGCGCGCCGCTTTTGTTACAGGGTCAAAGACGCCCCGAGGTCGCCTCGATGCGGCCGAGGAGGTCTCGCAGGGAGGCGGCGTCGACGCTCACCCTGCACCCTCACCCAGCCGAACCGCGGCACCCACGGGGGACTCGCTGCTCACGCTATGCGCCATGACACTTCTTGTATTTCTTCCCAGAGCCACACGGGCACGGGTCATTCCGGCCGACCGTGGCGGCAACCGCAACGGGTGCCTTCGGTGCCGGTGTAGCCGTGGTGCCCGCCGCGCTCGTGGTGAGGATCTTTGGGCGCGGCGCCTCTTGCTGCACAACACTCACGCGCAAGATCGATCGGCCGATGCTGACGCGAATGAGTGCCTGGAACTCGTCGTAGAGCTTGAACGCTTCCTTCTTGAAGGCGTTGAGCGGATCTTCTTGGGCGTAGCCACGCAGGCCGATGCCTCGGCGAAGGTCGTCGACCTCAGTGAGGTGCTCCACCCAGAGCTGGTCAATGCTGCGCAGAATTACGGCGCGCACAACGCGAGGCCACACTTCGGCGCCAAACTCCTCCCCCTTCTTGGCGAGTGCGGTCAGTGCCGCAACCTCGATCGCATCCGTGAGCGCTGCGTCTTCGACGATGTGTTCAAGGTTCTCTGGTGGCTCAATGCCGGCGCGCCGGAGGTCACCCTTCAACGCCTCAAGGTTCCAGTCCGCGGGGATACCCGGCGGGCAGTGTGTAAGCACGAGCGAGCGCGCCTCAGCGCTGAGCGCATCTTCTACCGTGAGGTTGAGATCATCACCATGTAAGACTCGATCGCGCTCGCCGTAGACGGTCGCGCGCTGCTTGTTGATCACATCGTCGAACTCAACCACGCGCTTACGAATGTCGAAGTTGTACCCCTCAACGCGCGTCTGTGCGCCTTCAATGGTGCGACTCACCATGGAGGACTCCAGCGCCTGTGACTCGTCGAATCCGAGACGATCCATCAGGCTCACCACGCGTTCACCGGCGAAGCGCTTCATCAGATCGTCTTCGAGCGAGAGGTAGAAGCGTGAAGAGCCTGGGTCGCCTTGGCGACCGGCGCGTCCACGAAGCTGGTTGTCAATACGGCGCGATTCGTGTCGTTCGGTGCCAATAATGCGAAGGCCACCCGCCGCCAGCACGATCTCACGATCGATTGCGCACGAACGCTCCGCCTCGGCAAGCGCCTCGGCGTAGGTTGCGGCATCAACCTCGGCGGGATTCAGGCCGCGGCGGTGTAGCGCTTCAGAGGCGAGGCCGGCGGGATTTCCGCCGAGCACAATGTCAGTACCACGGCCAGCCATGTTGGTGGCGATGGTCACTGCGCCACTGCGGCCCGCCTGTGCCACAACGGGTGCCTCGCGCTCATGCTGCTTTGCGTTCAGCACGTTGTGTGGAATACCTTCGCGCTTCAGGAGTTCGGCGAGATGTTCGGAGCGCTCCACCGATGTGGTGCCAACGAGCACCGGCTGGCCAGCGGCGCGTCGCTCCTTGATGTGCTCAACGATGGCGCCATCCTTGGCGCGCTCGGTGCGGTAGACAAGATCGGCCTGATCGTCGCGCACCATCGGGCGGTGGGTTGGAATCGCGGTGACCTCAAGGTTGTAGATCTTGCTGAACTCTTCTGCCTCCGTCATGGCGGTACCGGTCATGCCGGCGAGCTTGCCGTAGAGACGGAAATAGTTCTGGAAGGTAATGGTGGCAAGTGTCACCGACTCACGCTGAACGTGGAGCCCCTCTTTCGCTTCGATAGCCTGGTGCAGGCCTTCAGACCAGCGACGCCCTGGCATCTTTCGCCCCGTGAATTCGTCGACGATGACGATTTCACCACCCTCAACGATGTAGTCGCGATCGCGCTTGAAGAGTGCATGCGCACGAAGCGCCGATTCAAAGTGTCGTGCCATGAGTGGATCGCCGCTGTAGAGGTTCTCAATGCCGAGCATCTGCTCCACGCGTGCAACGCCATCCTCTGTTGGCGAGACTGCCTTCTCCTTTTCGTCAAGGAAGTAGTCGCCACCAGTCTCTGCACCGTTTTCTCGTGCGCGCAGTCGCGGCACAAGCTTCGAGAACGTGGCGTACAGGTCCTGTGACTCAGCCGCCTGGCCACTAATGATGAGCGGCGTCCGCGCCTCGTCGATCAGGATGTTGTCGACCTCGTCGACGATGGCGAAGGCGTGCCCACGCTGCACGCGAGCCTCAAGATCGGTGACCATGTTGTCGCGCAGGTAGTCGAATCCGAACTCATTGTTCGTGCCGTAGGTCACGTCGGCGGCATACGCCTCACGCCGGGTGACGGGGCGCAGCTTGGCGGTTTGCTCATCGCTGCTGTGAAATTCAGGATCAAACAGGTATGAGCTATCGTGCGCGATTACGCCGATCGAGAGCCCCATGAAGGCGAAGATCGGCCCCATCCAACGTGCGTCGCGCCGGGCAAGGTAATCGTTCACGGTCACAACATGCACACCTCGGCCGCCAACGGCGTTGACGGTGGCGCCAAGCGGCCCGACGAGCGTCTTCCCCTCACCGGTGCGCATCTCGGCGAGCTTCCCTTGGTGCAGCACGATGGCGCCGAGGATCTGCTCGTCGTAGGGGCGCATGCCCGTCGTGCGGCGCGATGCCTCACGTGCGGCGGCGAGGATCTCCGGCAACTCTTTGTCGAGCGCCGCCTTCAGTGCGTCACCTTCGAGTGTGCGCAGCACTGCGGCAATTGCATCAATGCGCGCGCGAATCTCACCATCGGTCGCCGCCTCCATCTCGTTGGCACGCGCGTTGACGGCATCAAGAATTGGCTTGAGGCGACCGAGCTCACGGTCGTTTGAATCTACGAGTCTGGAGAGGAATCCGAAGACCATCGCCGGCGGACGCCTAGCGCCAGAATCCGGCGGAGTATCCGATCACCAGGATGCCGAAGGTAAGCGCGGCGAGCACAACCCAGAAGAGGGCACTTACCGGCCTGCTGGTCGGATTCATTTCAGGATTCTTCATCGGCGCAACATTCCATCGTGGGCTGCGCAGCGATGCGCGCCAGTCGACGCTCTTCTCTGGTGTGTGCGCAACGATTGCGCCGCGCTCATCGGGGCGATGGAGCTTCAGTGTCATCGTCGTGTTCGCTTCTCGCTCGATGGAACCGTTGAGACTGGCCCAGTCTGGTGTTCATCCCAGAAGAGCATCTCCTCAGCGGTCGCCGACTCCTTGCCGAAGAGGGCGCCGACCGATTCACCGAGATGAATGCGGCGGATGGCCTCACCGAAGAGCGGGGCAGAGGAGAGGCGCTTGATCTTCGTGCTCTTGGCGCCGACTGGCAGCGGAATGGAGTCGGTCACCACCACTTCGCGCACATTGCAGTTCTCGATGCGCTCGATCGCCGGACCAGAGAAGACGCCGTGTGTCGCACACGCTGTGACTTCAATCGCGCCAGCCTCTTCAATCGCACGGACAATTTCGGTGAGGGTTCCCGCGGTATCGATCTCGTCGTCGACGATGACAACGCGCTTCCCCTTCACGTCGCCGATGACGTTGAGTACCTCGGCCTCGTCGTCGTTTCCTTCGCGGCGCTTCTCTACGATCGCGAGCGGCGCATTGAGCAGCTCGGCGAAGGTGCGTGCGCGCTTGGCAAAACCGAGGTCGGTGACAACCACGAGGTTTTCGGTGCCGCGCTGGCGCATGTAGTTCGATAGCAGATGCACCGCGGTGAGTTCGTCGACCGGAACATTGAAGAAACCTTGCAGCTGACCCTGGTGCAGGTCAAGGGTGAGGATGCGGTTCGCGCCAGCAACCTGCAACATGTCGGCGACGAGTCGCGCCGTGATCGGTACGCGCGGCTGATCTTTCTTATCGGAGCGGCCGTAGCCGTAGTACGGAATGACGGCGGTGATACGACCAGCCGAAGCGCGCTTGAATGCGTCGATCATGATGAGCAGCTCCATGATGGAGTTACTGACCGGGCGCGACGTTGGCTGCACGATGAAGACGTCTTTCTCGCGGGCGTTATCAAGAATCTTGACGAAGATGTTCTCGTTGGCGAAGGCGAAGACCTCGGCCTTACCGATCTCGCGTCCCAGGTAGCGAGCGATCTTGGCCGCAAGTTCGGGGTTGGCGTTCCCCGTGTAGACGTCGATCGAATCTGCCCTCATCGCCGTCCTCCGCTCTCTGGACGGGTCACTCTTAGCGACCCGAACGCTTCTTCGGGGCTGGCTTCCCCTTTGCGACCGGCTTCGACTTCGCCGCTGGTTTCGGCTTCGCCGCTGACTTCCCCTTTGCGATCGGCTTCCCCTTTGATGGGGTGCCGCCCTTGGCGGTTGGGCGAGGTGCCTTCACAACCTTCGGAACCTCTTGGGCCACCTCAGGCTCCTCTTCATTGTCGCCTGTGCCGTTGCGCTTCGCCAGACCCGTCCGGAAGGCGGCGATTCCAGCCACCTTGTCGCCCTCGCGCAGGGTCATCACGCGCACACCCTGGGCGCTGCCGTCCTTGCGAGTGGCGATGCTCTCGAGCTTGGTACGCACGACCTGCCCCTCGGCGCTGATCAAAATCACCTCTTCGTCGGCCTCGCTGACCTGACGCACGGCCACAACTGGGCCGGTCTTCCGCCCCTCGAGTGGGATCAGGCGGACGCCCTGGGTGCCACGGTGCTTGCGAGCGAAGGCGCCCACAGGGACGCGCTTCCCGTGGCCGGTCTCCGTAAGGACAAGGAGGTCGGCGCCAGGCTCCGCCACGGCCATGGCGACCACAAGGTCACCCTGGCGGGCGAGGCGAATACCGATCACCCCACCAGCGGTGCGGCCCATGGCGCGCGCCTCACGCTCGTGGAAGCGGCAAATGCGCCCCTGGCGGGTGGCCATGACCAGGTCATCTTCGCCTGAGGTCTGAATCACCTGGGCAAGTTCGTCGCCCTTATCCAGGGTGATGGCGATGATGCCGGTGGAGCGCACCTTTTCGAACTGCTCGATCGCCGTCTTCTTGATGATCCCCTTCTTGGTGGAGAAGGCGAGGTAGCTGCCCGGCGTGAAGCCGTTCAGGATGATCGTCGCCACTGGGGTCTCGCCCGACTCCACCTGCACCCCTGGAAGGTTCACGATCGGAATTCCCTTGTTCTGTCGCGAGGCGTCAGGGATCTCGTGCACCTTGGCGCTAAAGCCGCGCCCCTTGTTGGTGAAGAAGAGGGCGTAATCGTGGGTGTTCGCCACCTGCAACGTGGCGACCGCATCCTCTTCGCGGGTCGTCATGCCGATCACACCCTTGCCGCCGCGATGCTGCTGGCGATAGGTGGTGAGTGGCTGGCGCTTGATGTAGCCGCGGCCAGAGATGGTGATCACGACATCTTCGTCGGCGATGAGGTCCTCATCAGACATTTCGCGCGTCGCATCTTGGGCGATCTTGGTGCGGCGTCGGTCGGCAAACTTCTCTTTCAGCTTGGCGAACTCGTCGGAGATGATCTTCGAGATGCGGGCTGGCCGAGAGAGGATGTCTTCAAGCTCGGCGATGAACTTAATGACCTCAAGATACTCATCTTCAATCTTCTTGCGCTCAAGAGCGGCGAGGCGCGCAAGGCGCATGTCGAGGATCGCCTGTGCCTGTAGTTCGCTGAGCTTGAAGCGCTCCATGAGTTGCGTGCGCGCAACATCGACGTCGGCTGCCGCGCGAATCGTCTTGATCACCGCATCGAGATTGTCGAGGGCGATCTTGAGCCCTTCGAGGATGTGGGCGCGCTCGCGCGCCTTCTTGAGTTCGTATTCGGTGCGGCGCCGCACGATGACGCGGCGGTGGTCAATGTGGTGTTGCAGCACCGACTTGAGCGAGAGGGTCTGTGGTTGGCCGTCAACGAGGGCGAGCATGTTCATGCTGAATGCAGAGCGCAGCGGGGTGAGTTTCAACAGCTTGTTGAGCACCTTGTGTGGGTTTGCATCCTTCTTGACCTCAACGTAGATGCGCATGCCGTCGCGGTCGGATTCGTCGCGTAGGTCGGCAATGCCGTCGAGGCGCTCCTCCTTGACGAGGTCGGCAATTTTTTCAACGAGTGACGCCTTGTTTACCTGGTAGGGAAGCTCGGTGATGATGATCGCCGTTCGATCGCCACGCGACGCCTCTTCAAAGTGCGTTGCACCATCCACAACGACGCGGCCGCGTCCATGTGCATACATTTGTCGCACCGCGTCAATGCGCTCTGTTGCACCAGTGAGTGGATTCTTAATGGTGTCGTAGCGGTAAAGAATGCCGCCAGTCGGGAAGTCTGGCGCGTTGACGTACTTGCATAGATCGTCAACGGAGAGTTCAGGATCCGCGATCAGGGCGATAGCGGCGTCGGCGATCTCGCCAAGGTTGTGCGGCGGAATGTTGGTGGCCATGCCGACGGCGATGCCGGAGGAGCCGTTGACGAGCAGGTTTGGCAGGCGCGAAGGTAGAACGCTCGGCTCCTTCTGTGTGCCGTCGTAATTCGGTGTGAAGTCGACCGTTTCGTGATCGATGTCGGCGAGCATTTCACCGGCGATCGAAGTGAGGCGTGCCTCTGTGTAGCGCATCGCGGCGGCGGAGTCACCGTCAACCGAGCCGAAGTTTCCTTGACCGTCCACGAGCGGGTGTCGCATGGAGAAATCTTGGGCGAGTCGTACGAGTGCGTCATAGAGTGCGCCGTCGCCGTGGGGGTGGTACTTACCCATCACCTCGCCGACGATCGCGGCGCACTTGCGATAGGCGGAGCCGCCCGAGAGTCCCATCTCACCCATCGTGTACAAGATGCGTCGGTGTACTGGCTTGAGGCCGTCACGAACGTCGGGGAGCGCGCGCGCCACGATCACGCTCATCGCGTAGTCGAGGTAGCTCGTGCGCATCTCGTCTTCGATGCGAATCGAACGGACGCTCACTCGTGCCTCATCGCTCATGTTCTCATCGCCTCCTAAACGTCCAGGTTCTGGACCTTGTGGGCCTCAGCCTTGATGAAGTCTCGGCGCGGCTCAACGCGCTCGCCCATCAGCATCTCGAAGATCTCATTGGCGACGGCGGCATCCTCGATGCGCGCCTGCAAGAAGACGCGGTTCTCGGGGTTCATCGCCGTCTCCCAGAGCTGCTCGGCATTCATTTCGCCGAGGCCCTTGAAGCGCTGCACGCTGACGTTTTTCGTCTTGAATGAGGCGATTGCCTCGTCGCGCTCCTTCTCGGTTGCCGCGTACTTCGTCTCTTTGCCGGTGCTGACGCGGTAGAGCGGTGGCTGAGCGATATAGAGGTAGCCCGCCTCAATGATGGCCGGCATATAGCGGTAGAAGAAGGTGAGCAGCAGCGTTCGAATGTGCGCGCCGTCGACGTCGGCGTCGGTCATGATGATAACGCGGTGATAGCGCAGCTTCGTAATGTCGAAGCGACTGTTCGAATCTTCCATGCTGGAGTCTTGAATGCCGGCACCGAGCGCCATGATCAGCGTGCGAATGTTATCGCTGCCGAGAATCTTGTCGATGCGCGCCTTCTCAACGTTGAGCAGCTTGCCGCGCAGCGGGAAGATCGCCTGGAAGCGGCGATCGCGTCCCTGCTTCGCAGAGCCACCAGCCGACTCACCCTCCACGATGTACAGCTCTGACTTGGCCGGATCGCGCTCTTGGCAGTCGGCGAGCTTGCCAGGGAGCGCGCTCCCCTCGAGTGCGCCCTTGCGCATGACGAGCTCTTTCGCTTTACGTGCCGCTTCGCGTCCACGTGCTGCGTTGAGTGACTGGCGAATGACCTCTTTGCCGTCGGACGGATTCTCTTCAAGGAATTGCGTGAGGCCCTTATTGACGGCGGTCTGCACGATCCCCTTGATCTCCGCAGTACCGAGCTTCGCCTTGGTTTGGCCTTCGAACTGCGGATCAACAAGTTTTACGCTGATCACCGCGGTGAGGCCTTCGCGCACATCTTCACCGGTAAGGTTCGGATCGTTATCTTTCATCGCGCCGTTCTTGCGGCCCCACTCGTTGAGTGAGCTGGTCAGCGCGGCACGGAATCCGGTGACGTGTGTTCCGCCATCAATCGTGTTGATGTTGTTTGCAAAGGCGAGCAGTGTCTCTGACCACGAGTCACTCTGATACTGGAAGGCGACCTCAACACTCGTCGTGCCCTCCATTCCTTCGATGTAGACAGGTCGGTCGTGTGTGACCTTGCGCTTGCGATTCAGGTGGCGCACGAACGAGACGATGCCGCCCTGGAAGTAGAAGGTTGCTTCGCGATCGGCGCGATCGTCGATCAGCGTCATCCAGAGACCCTTGTTGAGATACGCAGATTCGCGCAGGCGATTCGCCAGCGTCTCAAAGGAGTATTCGGTGGTCGAGAACATCTCTGGATCAGGCAAGAAGGTTGTGAGTGTGCCGCGTCGGCCGGCTGCTGGATTCCCCTTGATGACTTTGGTTCGTGGCACGCCGCGTTCGTACTCTTGCGACCAAACAAATCCATCGCGCGCTGATTCAACGCGCAGCTTGATGCTGAGTGCATTGACGACAGAGACGCCGACGCCGTGCAGTCCGCCAGAAACTTTGTATCCGCCGCCGCCGAACTTTCCGCCCGCGTGCAACACGGTATGCACGACTTCGAGTGCATCTTTTCCGGTTGAATGTTTTCCAACGGGAACGCCACGACCATCGTCGGCAACGGTGATGGAATTATCCTTGTTGATGCGCACAAGAATGCGCGTTGCATGCCCGGCCATCGCTTCGTCGACAGAGTTGTCGACGACTTCGTAGACCAGGTGATGCAGACCGCGCTCATCGGTGGAACCGATGTACATCCCGGGACGCTTGCGAACCGCCTCTAGCCCTTCAAGGACTTGAATGCTGGATGCGCCGTATTCGCCTGCCGGCTTCTTCGCTCGGCTAGCGGATGCAGTTGCGGCGCTCTTCTTTTCGGTCACTCACTCACTCCCTTGATCTGCTCTACGAGCCGATGCAGTTCTTCGTTTGAGTAGTAATCGATCACGATCTGTCCGCCCTTACCCGCAGGCTTCACGCGCACCGGAGTGCCGAGATGCCCTTCAAGATCGCGCTGCAGCGCAGCGAGCTCTTCACGTGGCAGTGCGCCAGGCTTTCGCTTCGTGCTGATTGTACCGCGCGCAGCACCACGAACCGTTGACGCAGCCGCCTCTGCGCCACGCACCGTCACCGCATCGCGCACAAAGGTGCGCGCGAGCCACGCCTGCTCCGATTCTGGAAGCCCAACGAGTGCACGTGCGTGCCCTTCGCTGAGTCGCCCCGCTGCAACTTCGGTCTGCACATCGGCGGAGAGATCAAGGAGTCGCAGCGTATTTGCAACCGTGGTGCGCGCCTTGCCGGCGATGACGGCGATCTGCTCCTGCGTCAATCCAAACTCATCGGCGAGTCGCCGATAGGCGTGTGCCGTTTCAATGGGGGAGAGGTCGCTGCGCTGAACGTTCTCAATCAGTGCGAGCTCCAGCCGTGACTGATTGCCAACCACGCGCACGACAGCGGGAATGGTGCTCTTTCCAGCGAGCTTCGAGGCGCGGAAGCGACGTTCACCGGCAATGAGCGTGTAGCCGTTCGGCCCCTCCTCAACCACGACGGGCTGCAGCACGCCGTGCTCGCGGATGCTCTCGGCAAGCTGGGTCAACTCAGCCGCCGAAAACTCTGTGCGCGGCTGGTACGGGTTCGGCTTGATCTTGTTGAGCGGGATCTCGAGCGCACCCGCACGCGTGGCACCGACGGCGCTCGCCGCCTCGGGGATGAGTGCGCCCAATCCCCGACCGAGACCGGTGGTCTTCTTCGCCATGCTCCCCCCTTATTACTAGCTGGCGCCTACAGGAGTTCCGTTGAACACCCGGGCATCAAATTCTGCTGCAGCCTGTGCGTACGATTCGGCACCCGAGGTGCCTGGCGCGTAGCTTCGGATTGCAATCCCGTGGCTCGGCGCTTCAGCCAAGCGTACCGAACGCGGCACTCGGGCTCGATACACCAGATCCCCGAAGTGGCTCTCCACCTCGCGCACCACGTCGCTGCCAAGTTTCGTGCGGGGATCAAGCATGGTCAAGAGGAGGCCATTCACCTCGAGGGCGGGATTCAGGCGCTCACGCACGAGGCGAATCGTCGCCATCAGCTGCGAGAGCCCCTCGAGGGCGTAGTACTCGCACTGAACAGGGACGAGCACGCCGTCGGCGATGGCGAGGGCGCTTACGGTTACCAGGCCGAGCGACGGGGGGGTGTCCACGAGGATGACCTCGGCATCTCCTGCGGTGCGGAGGCCGACCGCAAGCTGCCGTTCGCCGCTCTCGTCCCCCGTGGCGAGCTCAACATCGATTCCGGCGAGGTCGGCAGAGCCTGGAATGAGCGTGAGGTTCGGAATTGAGGTTGGCTGGGCGAGTTCCGTCGCGGGCCGGCGCCCAACCAGGAGGTCATAGGCGGTCGGCGCCCCTTCAGGAAGGGTGAACCCGAGGCCACTGGTGAGGTTTCGCTGGGGGTCGAGGTCGACAACGAGCACACGACGCCCTGCGTGGGCGAGCTCGGCGGCGAGATTGAGCACGGTCGTGGTCTTCCCTACCCCGCCCTTCTGGTTCGCACACACGATGATTGGCGCGTGGGATCCGGCAGGGTGCTGGGCGGTGGTGTTCACGCGCTCATCGTAGCAGGAGGGGGCTACCGGGGAGTTCTGCCGGCCATGTTTCACGTGGAACAGCGGGGACCCGGCAGGGTGGTGCGCCGAGGCGGCTGCGGGAGTATCCTGCCGCTATGAACAAGCGACTCGGCTACGTGCTCGGTATCGTGCTCGCCGCCCTCATCCAGGCACGGCTCCTGCCTGAACTCGGCCTCGAGCGCGTGGTCAACCTCCCGGCCCTCCTCCTCATTGTTACAGCCTCGACGGATCGTCGCACGCTCGTCCTGGTGGCCGCGACCCTCGCGGGCCTCACGGTCGACACCGCGCTCGTGCGGCCGCTGGGGCTAACGAGCCTGGCGATGATTGCCGGGGTGCTTGTTGCGAGCCAGGTTCGAGGCGCCGGGGATGCCCAGTTGATTCGGCGCATCGTCGCGCTCCTGATTGGCCTGGCGGCCAGCAACGCAGCGCTCTTTCTTCTCAGCGGTGGCAACAGTGGCCGCCTCGGCGAGAGCACCCTCGCACTCGTGGTGAACCTTCTCGTCGGCAGCACCCTGGCATGGTTTGGTCAGCGCCGGCGCCGCGGATATCAGTTCGACCAATCGCTCCGCGGGTAGCGCACTAACATGACAACCCCTCAGGTTTATCCGGGTGGGGGCGGACCACGCGATCGCGAAGTTCGTCGTCGACGCCCGCTGCGATTCTTCGCCGCCGCGCTGATCATCCTTCTGACCTTCGGTGGCCTCGGTGGCCGGTTAATCCTCACGCAGCTCGGAGCAACGTCGGCAACGGGCGCAACGGGTTCGGTGGCACGTGGCCATCGCATCGTCGAAGAGCCCATCACTCCGGCGCGTGGCCTGGTGTACGACCGCAGCGGACGCGTGCTCGCAAAAAACATTGCGGTCTATGCGGTGCAAATTCGACCGGGCGATCTCTCACTCACCATTCGCGAGCGCGTTGTCAAAACGCTCGGAGAAATCCTGAAGATCGATCCCGTCTACATCATTACGCTGCTCGATCGAAGTACCGGTTCGCTCTGGGAACCGATTCGCATCGCCAACAATGTCAACGAGCGTGCGGCGCGGCTCATCAATGAAGAGCGCTCTAGTCTTCCCGGTGTTGAGACCATCGTTGAGGCTCGACGTGTCTATCCGTTCGGAACACTCATCAGCCACATCGTTGGATACGTTGGCCGCATTGACGCAGTCGAAGCGAGCACCCTTGCGCCCGCTGGATACTCCGTCGTCGATTTCATTGGTCGAGCAGGCGTTGAGGCGAGCTACGAAGAGACGCTTCGTGGTGCGCCCGGCATTCGCCAAGTCGAGGTCGATGCGAAGGGCCGTCTCGTTCGAGTTCTTGGAGTGACGAAACCACCCGTTGACGGTTCGTCGCTAACACTCACCATCGACATTGAGGCGCAGCAACAGGCAACGACGGCGCTGGAGTGGGGACTCAGAAGCGCGGGAACGAAAGAGGGCGTGGTCGCCTCGATCAATCCACAGAACGGGGAGGTGCTTGCGATGGCCTCACTTCCAACCTACGACAACAATGATTTCTCGGCAGGGATCAGCAACGCGAAGTACCAGAAATATCTGGCGAATAAATTTTCACCACTGTTGAATCACACGGTCGGCTCATATTTTCCGCCAGGGAGTACCTATAAGCTGGTCACCTACTCCTGCGCGCTCAACAACAACCTCGTCACACCAACGACACGCTTTGCCTCCACTGCATTCCTTGAGGTCGGCGGCGAGAAGTTTTATGAGTGGAATCGTGTTGGATTTGGCGGCTCGCTGACGCCCTCCGAAGCGTACTCATGGAGCTCCAACGTGGTGACCTTCCAACTCGCACGACTCATCAAGGTTGACCGACTCTCAGCGTGCGGCCGGCAGTGGGGCTTCGGTGCGCCGACGGGGATCGATCTCCCGAGCGAGATTTCTGGGCTCGTCCCCGATCAAACTTGGGCGCGCGCCACCATCAACCGGGGCCTCTACGACGCCGAGGTGCTGCAATCGGCGCAGGGACAGGGGTACGACTTGGCGACGCCGATTCAAGTGTTGAACGCCTTTGCTGCGCTCGCCAACAGCGGAACACTGTGGAGGCCCCACGTGGTCCTTAGCGTCACGCACCCAGATGGCGCCGTTTCGCCCATCGCGCCCGTGGTGAATGCCACGGTCGGCATGAAGGAGTCCACCTACCGCGAGATGCGTCTCGCTGGACGCAAGATGGCGCTGAACCCCGGCCCATCGCAGGGAATCTATCGCATGCCCCTCTTCGTCTCGGCGAAGAGCGGGACCGCGCAATACGGCGTACGTGACAGCCTTGGGAGACTGCCGTTTCACAACTGGATGGGTGGATTTGTTGCGCCAACGGACGACTGGTCGAAACACGATGCCACCTTTGCCTATGTCGTGTTCATGCATGGAACCAACACGGTGGGCAACGCGGCAAAAGAGGTGACGAAGTTTTATCTGCAGCTGCACTTCAAGCTCGCGCGGGACTATCGCACCGTAGGACTCTTGGCGCGCGGGAACCACTTCGGTGAATAGGCTCGATTCGCCACTCGGTTCCGCACTTCGCCGCGTCGACTGGGTAGCCGCGGCCGCGGTGGGGCTGCTGGCGCTAACCGGAGTCGGCATGGCCTGGTTGAATGCGCGGAGCTACGGCCAAGAGCTGCTCACGCCAAGTTCGCTCCTGGTGCGCTCACTCACCTGGACCCTGCTCTCCCTCGTTGTCTACAGCGTGACGACACTGGTGAACTGGCGCTGGGTGCGCACCTTTGCGTGGCCGCTCTACGCCGCGAACATCCTGCTACTCATCGTGACCCTGGTCTACGGTGTCGATTCCGGCGGAAACAATCGGGCGATCGCCATCTTCGGCCTCGCCATCCAGGCGAGTGAGCTGAGCAAGATCCTGACGCTCGTGGCGATCTCTACCGCACTGACGCGAGTCGACCGTACCAGTGGCGGAGTAGAGGACCTCGTAATGGCGGGCGCCATCGTTGCCCCGCCGTTCCTTCTTGTGGTGGCGCAGCCAGACCTCGGCACGGCGTTGGTGCTCGTGGCGGCCCTCTTCGGCGCCCTCTATTTGGCCGGCGTTGCAACCCGTTGGGTTGCCGCCCTCGCCAGCCTCGCCGCGATCGGTGGTGCCCTGGCGTGGGTCGTGGTGCTGGCGGATTATCAGAAGGAGCGACTCCTCGCCTTTATCGATCCACGCGCCGACCCAGCGGGGCCGAAGTACCAGCTGCTTCGATCGCTCGAGGCGATCAAGGGGGGCGGTCTCTTCGGCGCAGGCGCCGACGGCACGGCAGCCCTCACCCCACTTCCCGTACAAGAGAGCGACTTTGTCTTTGCGGCCCTCGTCCGTGCGTTTGGTGCCATTGGCGGCCTCTTTGTCATCGTGCTGCTGGCCATCCTTGTCGGACGGCTCCTCTGGCATGCCTGGACCTCCCCCGACGAGTTCGGGGTGATCTTTGCCGGAGGGATGGCCACCGTCGTCCTCTTCCAAACGTTCGTGAACATCGGCATGAACCTGGGCGTCGCCCCGATTACGGGGATCACCCTCCCCTTTGTGAGCTACGGCGGAGCCTCTGCAGTCTCCCTCGCCTTCGGCCTGGCCCTCGTGCAGAGCCACCGTGTGCATGATGGGGGCTCATCGCCACTCATGTAACAATGAGGAGCGGTTGACGCGGGAGAGCCCTGATCGTAGACTTCCCCTCCCGCGACTGACCCGTCCGTCAGACCGCGACCGCCCAACAGGCGCCGCCTGTACGGCGCACAGACAGTAAGGACAGGGGAACCATGTACGCAGTCATCGAGACCGGTGGAAAGCAGTATCGAGTGGAGCTCGGCAGCGAGCTACATGTTGAGCTGACCGGCGCTACCCCAGGCAGCGAGATCTCGTTCGACCGTGTCCTTCTTGTGCGCACCGACTCCACCACGGAGATTGGCACCCCCGTTGTTGCTGGCGCCAAGGTCACCGCAACGGTGCTTGGCCAGGAGCGCGGACCAAAGACGATCAGCTTTAAGTATCGACCGAAGGCGCGCAGCCGCATCACCAAGGGCCACCGCCAGGAGCTGCACCTTATTAAGGTGACCGAAGTTGCCGTGAATGGCACGAGCGCAAAGGCGCTCTACGAAGCTGGTGCAGCAGATCGCGCCAAGGCACAAGTTGCCGCCGCCGCTGTCGCTGCCGATAAGGCGAAGGCCGACGCCGCAGTTGCCGCAACGCTGAAGGTTGGCGCGCCAGCCGAAGCGAAGGCCGCGAAGAAGCCTGCGGCAAAGAAGCCAGCAACCGCAAAGCCAGCAGCGAAGAGTGCCGACACGTCGGCCGCTGACGCCGAGTAACCCAGCGAACGCTGAGAGAAGGAGACCCCCATGGCACACAAAAAGGCAGGCGGAAGTGTTCGCAACGGACGCGATAGCGCTGGTCAGCGCCTTGGCGTAAAGGTTGGCGACGGCCAGAAGATCAACGCTGGTGGCATCATCGTGCGACAGCACGGCACCACCTTCGCCGCAGGGCGCGGCGTTGGCCTGGGTAGCGACTACACCATCTATGCAACCGTCACCGGTACGGTGAAGTTCGACCACGCGTCGCGCACGAAGAAGCGCGTCAACGTGGTCGCTTCACCAGACGCCTAGAGAGTCGCTGATGAAGCCAGAGATTCATCCCAAGTACAACACCATCGAGATTACGTGCCTTGCATGCAGCACGAAGTTCTCGATCGGCTCAACGCGAACCAGCGAGCTCAAGACGGAAGTCTGCTCGAACTGCCACCCGTTCTTTACGGGCAAGCAGCTGATTCTCGACACGGCCGGTCAGGTCGAGCGCTTCCAGAAGCGCCTCGGTCGCTCGCGCTGATCCCCATGCGGCGCCGACTCGGCGTCGCTGCGCGAATCGCGCAGGATCGCTTCGCAGACGTTTCACGAGCACTGCACGCCGTATCTCTGAGCGCGCGCCCAACAAGCGGCGCAGCGTATGGCGGCCAGGCGTTGATCGACGGCATTCTGATGCGCGGCCCAACGCACATCGGTGTCGCGCTACGTACCGTTGACGGCGGCATCGCCGTAACGTCAGAACCGATTGCCACCGGGCCAGTTCGTCGACGCCTCACCCGCATTCCCGTACTGCGTGGCGCAGTAGTGCTGTGGGAGACCCTCGCCCTTGGTAGCCGTTGGCTGCTGCGCAGCGCCGATGTATCGGCGGGCGATGAGTCGCGACTCACCGGCGGTACTGGTTCGATGATCGCAACACTTGCAGTCACGCTGTTGGTCGCCGTTGCGATCTTCAATGTGCTGCCAGCGATTGTTGCGTCAGCAATCGTGCATGCACTCGGCATCACGGCGCTGCTCGCAGAACGCGCGATTGATGGACTCCTGCAGGTGGGCATACTCCTCGGGTACTTGACTGCGGTTGGTCGCAGCAGCGACGTTGATCGAACCTATCGATATCACGGCGCAGAGCATCGCGCGATCCACGCGCTTGAGAACGGTGAGCCGCTCACACGCAGCGCGCTGTCACGTTGGCCAACGGCACATCCACGCTGTGGCACGGAGTTCCTCGTTGTCGTCATTCTGGTGAGCATCGTGAGCTTCTCGCTGATCGGCAGACTTGATCCGATTCCAACGGTGATCAGTCGCATTGCGGGCATTCCGCTCGTTGCCGGCCTCGCGTATGAGATTCTGCGCCTGCTGGGTCGCTATCGAACAAACCCAGTGGCACGCGTGCTGGCGGCGCCAGGGATTGCCGTACAGCGCATCACCACGCGAAAGCCCGACGACGGCATGCACGACATTGCGATCGTTGCGCTGGCCGCGGCGATCGAAGCCGAAGGCGGCGTGGTGCCGAGCGGTTCCGAGCGACCAACCTCCCGCGCACTGCAGCCGTTGACGGTGCGCTGATGGCCGACGCTGTACAGCTCAACGCACGACTCGCGGCGGCGCTCAAGGCACGCGCCGAACTCGAGGCGCAACTGACGCTCCCTGAGGTGCTCGCCGATCACACGGCCCTTGCTCGCATCGGGCGCGAGCTGTCACGCACCGCACCGCTCGCTGAGGCGGGCGAGGCGCTCGCCGCCGCTCGCCGTCGCGTGACCGATTCCCGCTCACTTGAGGCGGATCCAGGGGCAGACGCGGAGATGCGCGAGCTTGCCGCCACCGATCGCGCCGAGGCCGAGGCGATCGAGCGCGACATCCTGGAGCGGCTCCCGGGCCTGCTCCTTGAGCCTGATCCGAACGACGGGCGAGACCTGCTGATCGAAGTGCGTCCTGGTGCTGGCGGCGACGAGGCGGGCATCTTCGCTGGCGAACTCTTCCGTGCCTATCTGCGTTACGCGGAACGACAGGGGTGGAAGAGTGAAGTCGATGCGATCAGCGAAACCGGTGTTGGTGGAATCCGTGAAGGGGTGATGGAGGTCTCTGGCGATGGCGCATGGGCCGCCTTTAAATGGGAGTCGGGCGTGCACCGCATTCAGCGTGTTCCTGCAACGGAGTCGGCTGGGCGCATTCACACCAGCACCGCGACGGTTGTCGTGCTTCCGGTCGTGACCGCGGTCGACCTGGTGATTCCTGACACCGACATTCGCATCGACGTAAAGCGCGCCTCGGGGAACGGCGGACAAGGCGTGAACACCACCGACTCCGCCGTGCGCATCACGCACCTTCCGAGCGGCATCGTGGTGGAGATGCAAGATGAGCGCAGCCAGCTGCGCAATAAGGAGAAGGGGATGGCGATCCTGCGCAGCCGCATCATCGCCGCCGAAGAGGAGCGCAAGCGCGCCGCCGACTCCAAGGCACGCAAGGCACTGATCGGCAGTGGCGATCGCAGCGAGAAGATCCGTACCTATAACGGGCCGCAGAACCGCGTCACTGATCACCGCATCGGCTTCGACAAATTTGATGTGCCTGGCATTCTCGGTGGCGACCTCGCCCCATTTCATGAGGCACTCGCCGCCGCGGAGCAGGCGGCGCGATTGGCCGAATGATGGGTGACGAGCTTCTTGCCGGTCGGCCCGTTGTTGAGCGCGAGGCCGACGGACCAACACTGCTGCGCGAAGCAACGCTGCAACTTGAGGCGGCGGGGAGTCCTACACCGCGCCTCGATGCGGAGACGCTGCTCGCAGCGCTGCTCGGCACGCGCGTCTCCACCTTACGCACCGCCGTTGCCGCAGGGTTCCCGCTCCCACTCCCAGCGCTCATCGAACTCCCAGAGCCAGAGCCGCTCAGCGATCGATACCCGCAACTTGCACAGGCACTGCGCATCGCAAGAAGCGCGTTGGCAGCGGGCAATGCCCCAGCGGCACTTGCAGCACTGGTGCAAGAGCGCGCCGCGGGTCGACCGATCAGTCACCTCACCGGGCGTCGCGGATTCCGCAAGCTAGAACTCCTTGTCACCCCTGACGTGTTGGATCCGCGACCGGAGAGTGAACTGATCATTGAGACAGCACTCGCCTTCCTCGCTGACCGCGTTGCCGCCGACCGCGCACTCGGTCGCGCACCACATCCACTCAACGCTGCGGAGATCGGTACCGGGAGCGGCGCACTCGCCGTGGCACTCGCCGACGAATCGCCAGTGCCACTGCGCCTGATTGCCACTGACATCTCTGGCGATGCGCTGACTGTTGCCCGCGCAAATGCGCTGCGCTGCGGTGTTGCCTCACGCATCACGTTCATGCACGGTGATCTTGCGGAGCCGCTCCTGGCGTCACGTGCACCGGGCGACCCTGCGCACCTCGACCTGCTCATGGCAAACCTGCCCTATGTGCCAACGGCGGAGGTTGATGAGGCCAAGGCCGCCGCAAGCATTCGCGACCTCGCACCACGCGATGTGGCGCGACTCAGCATTGCCGCAGAGCCGCGTCTTGCACTCGACGGTGGTGTCGATGGGCTTGAACTGATTCGACGGCTGGTTGCTGAACTACCGCGACTGTTGCGCCCGGGCGGGGCTGCGTTCCTTGAATTTGGCGACGGCCAAGGTGACGACGTTGCGCGACTCGCCGATGGCCTCGGCATTGGATGGCGCGTGGCGATTCGTGGTGATCTCTCTGGTCGCGACCGCATGGCTGAAATTCGTCGGAGCGGGTAGCGCGTCATGCCAGTGAAACCAACACTCCCAATTCGACTGCTCGTGATGGATCTCGATGGCACCCTGCTGCCACACGGCGGCGTCATCGCCAAGCGCACCATCGATGCGATTCGCGCGGCCCGCGCGAAAGGGGTGATTGCCACGATCTCGTCGGGCCGCAACGTGCCGTCGATCATTGAGTATGCGCACCAGATCGGCCTCGACGGCCCACTGATTGGCATGCAGGGGGCGATCGCGCGCGAGATTCCGGCGAAGGGTGAGGCTGGGTCAGGGCGCATGATCCGGCACTTCCCCTTCCCTGCCCACCTCGGCGCTAAGGCGGTCGCATGGTGCCGCGAGAACAGCCTCTGGGGCCACGCCGTGATTCGCGATGACCTGCGCTTCGACATCCGCGATCCACACGTGCGCCAGTACGAGACGTGGCTGCAGGGGGATGCCCTCAAGCGCCTCGGCACGGTGCCAGACCTCGCCTCCTACCTGACCGAACGCAAGCTGCACCTTTCTAAGGTGGTCGCCCACGCCCCGGAGGGGCATGTGGACGGGGTGCTCGATCAGGCTCGGGCCACCTTCGCGGGGGAGCTCGATGTGACCATTAGCCACCCCGAATACTTGGAGTTCACCGCCCCCGGGGTCAATAAGGGGACGGCGCTGCGCTGGCTCGCCCGCCGCCTCAAGATCCCCCTCGGCCAGGTGATGGCGATCGGCGACCAGTACAACGACCTGGAGATGCTCGATGTCGCCGGGCACGGGGTGGCGATGGCTGGAGCCCCGGGACCGGTGCGGGCCGTGGCGCAATACGAGGCACCCCGTTGTGAAGATGACGGTGCAGCCCGCATGATTGAGCGCCTGATCCTTGGATCAGCGGGAGAATAGGGGCCAACCACCCAGACGGGGTAGTGAGAGGGAGGGGACCATGAGCAACGCCGCACACGATCCGTTGATGAACCTGAGCCTTCGCGAGGTTGATCCTGAGCTTGACGCCATCTTTGTCAACGAGGCGGTACGTCAGCGCGACCACATCGAGCTGATCGCCTCCGAGAACTACACCTACGCCGCCGTCCGCGAAGCGCAGGGCTCCATTCTCACCAACAAGTATGCCGAGGGCCTTCCTGGGAAGCGCTACTACGCTGGATGCGAATTTATCGATGAGGCCGAAAACCTAGCGCGCAACCGTGCGCTGCAACTGTATGCGGGCAGCGAACACGTCAATGTGCAGCCGCACTCTGGTGCGTCGGCCAACATCGCAACGTTCACCGCCTCCATGTCGCCAGGGGACTCATTCGTTGCGATGAGCCTCGACCAGGGTGGACACCTCTCGCATGGCGCGTCGGTCAACATTTCTGGAAAGTGGTTTAAGCCAACCTTCTACGGCGTACGCGCCGATGATGGACTCGTTGATTGGGACGCGGTACAGCGCGCCGTTGACGAAGCGAAGCCAAAGGTCGTCATCGTCGGTGCATCGGCATATCCGCGCGTGCTTGACTTTGAAAAGTTCGCCGCGATTGCGCACGCAGCGGGCGCAAAGCTGATGGTCGACATGGCACACATCTCTGGCGTGATCGCAGCCGGTCTACATCCAAGCCCATTCCCGCACGCCGATTACGTCACCACCACAACACACAAGACCCTGCGTGGCCCGCGCGGCGGCATGATCTTCGCGCGAGCGGATGAGGCGGCCGCGATTGATAGGAGCGTCTTCCCTGGCAATCAGGGCGGACCGCTCATGCACGTGATTGCGGCGAAGGCGGTCGCCTTCAAGTTGGCGCTACAGCCAGAGTTCCGCACGTACATGCAGAAGACCCTGGCAAACGCGCAGGCGCTCGCCGCCGCACTCGCGGCACGCGGGTTCGGTGTGATCACCGGTGGCACCGACAACCACCTGATCCTCTGTGACGTAACGCCGCTCGGCGTTACCGGCAAGGAGGCCACCGCTGCACTGGAATCGGTCGGCGTGACGATTAACAAGAACAGCATTCCGGGCGAGACGCGATCACCGATGGTGACGAGCGGCGTGCGCTACGGCACGCCCGCCGCAACGACGCGTGGCATGGGGCTCGCCGAGATGGAACAGATTGCGCAGTGGTCGGTTGAGGCGATCGCCGCGCGCGAGGACGCCGCCAAGCTAGAGCAGATCCGCGGCGAAGTGGTGAAGTTGGCACGACAGTTCCCAGTTCCAGGTAATGATGCTGCGGAGCTTGCGGCGCGCAAGAGCTAATGCCCTATCTCGCGATTCTGACGCCGTATCTAGCACTTGCTGCGGTGGCGGCTGTCGTCGCCCACGTGGGCACAAAGCTCGTGCGTCGTGTTGCCGTGACGTTCAATCTTGCCGATGCGCCAAATGAGCGACGCATCAACACCACCGTGATGCCGCGTGCTGGTGGCTTCGCCGTCGCGCTCTCTTTCTTCTTAGTTGGTTCGACGGTCACGTCTCTTGCTGCGCCGCTCGGCCTGACCGGCGGAACACCGCTGCCAACATCCGGCATCGCCGCACTCCTCTTTGGGGCCTTACTCGCGGGCGTGATCGGCCTCGCAGATGATCGTTTCGATTTGCGTGCACGGTGGCAGCTTGCTGGGCAGCTGATCATTGCAGCGGTGCCGATCGCCTTCGGCGTCCGGATCGCCATCCTGTCGAATCCGTTCGGTGCGGGCGACCTCCTCATCCCCGATGCGATCGGCCTCGCCCTGACCCTCTTCTGGTCCCTCGGCATGCAGAACGCCATGAATTTCATCGACGGTCTCGATGGCCTCTCGGGCGGGATCGCCCTCATCGCTGCCGTCACCCTTGGCGTGATCGCCCTCCCGGCCGCCCCCTTACTTGCCGCGCTCTGCTTCGTTCTGGCAGGTGCCCTCGCTGGGTTCCTGCGACACAACTTCTACCCCGCCTCTATCTATATGGGAACGAGCGGGATCCTGGCGGTCGCCTACGCCCTCGCCGTCCTCTCCCTTCTCGGCACCGCCAAGGTCGTCGCCGCCCTCCTCATCCTGGGGGTGCCCATCATTGACGCCTTCTTCGTCATCGTTGGGCGGCTCCTCGCTGGGCGCTCTCCATATAGTGCGGACAAGACCCACATCCATCAGCGCTTGATCGACGCGGGGCTCAGCCACCGAGGAGCGGTTCTCGCCCTCTACGGGGTGACCCTCCTCCTCTCCGTAGGGGCGGTAGTGCTGACCGCAAGTGCCGCCCTGTACGCCTTTGCCGGGCTGCTCGTCGTGCTCGGCGGGGCAATTGTCTGGCTCTCGCGCCGCGCGGAGCGCCGCGCATGAGCACCTCCGCACCGGCCCCAAAAAACGAACGCGTGGTTGCCGACCCTCGGCTAGAATCGCCGCAGATTCCCGATAAGGCTGTTGGCCTGACCACCGACATAGGCAAGGGTGCGTATCTCGCCCTCTTCTCCCAGATCGGTATCAGCCTCCTCATCGCGAATCTCGGTGGAGCACTCCTCGGGCACTGGATCGACGGTCAGCTCAATAGTGGACCGCTCTTCCTAATCCTTGGATTCATCGGAGGCTTTACCGCCGGCGCGGTAGTCGCAGCACGGTTGGTGCAGCGAACGCTGCGCCACCTTGACGCAATTGACGTGGCAACAAAGGCAGCACAACGAGAACGTGAGGCGCGCCAACGCGACGCCGCACGATTGAAGGGGAGGGTGGAATGAGCGTCGCTCCGGCGAAGAAGAGCTCAACGAAGCGCACACTTCTTCTTGCTGCGCTCGGCGTACTCGCCCTCGACATCTTCGCCGGCATCGTTTCAAACGGCGCCGGACTTGAAGGGTTTCCTGGTGGCGTGATTGCGAAGGCGCTCGAGCCGATCGTTCCACATACCGTCATCAACCTTGGTAGCGAAGAGCATCACGTTGCAACTCTCTTCGACTTCTATCCATCCATTACAGGTTCGATCATCATGAGTTGGATCGTGATGGCGGTGGTGATTGTTCCGCTGACGATTGCCTCGCGCCGATTGAAAGAGGTGCCGAGCGGCGCGCAGAACGTATTGGAGTTCGCCATTGAGGGGCTCACCTCATTCGCGATGGGGATCGGTGGCCCAGGCGCCAAGCGCTTCATCACCTTCTTCCTCGCCTGCTTCCTCTTTATCGCCGTGTCGAACTGGTCTGGTCTCATTCCTGGCGTCGGCCGACTGCATGAGTTCCGTGCGCCAACGAGCGACGTGAACGTCACTGTTGGGTTGGCGCTCGTCGCCTTTGTCTACTTCCACTACCAGGGCGTTCGCGCGCTCGGCATTGGCGGCTACCTTGGAAAGTTCTTCACCCTCAAGGGCGGCCCAATCGGCCTCTTCGTTGGCGTGTTGGAGTTCTTCCTTGAACTGGTCAAGCCAATCACCCTGGCGATGCGACTCTTCGGCAACATCTACGGTGGCGAGCTTGCCCTTACCGTGATGACCACGATCACCCTCGCCTACATCCCGGTTGCCCTGTACGGCCTCGAGCTCTTCGTGGGCCTGATGCAGGGGATCATCTTCAGCGTCCTTGTCCTCGTCTTCACCATGCTGGCCATGGAGGGGCATCACGAGGAGGGGCACGATGAGCACAGCCCGGCGGCGGCCGGGGATGGCGCGACGGCGGGAGCCGATTCGCGAGTTGCGGCACACTAGCCGCAGGCAGAAACGGAGCGTCGGACGCACGGCACGAGTCCGGGCGGCGACACAGTAGGAGGTACGAACCATGGACAAGCTTCAGGCGGGCATCGCAGCCCTCGGCGTAATTGGGCCGGCCCTCGGCGTAGGCATTGCCACAGCGGCAGCCGCCAGCGCAATTGGTCGTAACCCAGAGGCAGCGGGCGCGATCCGCGGCGTCTTCATCATTGGTGCCGCGTTCGCAGAAGGCCTCGGCGTTCTCGCGATCGTGCTCGGCATCCTTTCACTCGTTCTGTAAGGCGACTGACCAACGATGCAGGGAGTCGACCTGATCCAGGGAGCGCTTGGCGCCACCCCGTTTGCTGAGGCCGCCGCTGGCGGAGCCGAAGGCGCCGGGCTGAGCTTCAACCTCTTCTGGATCCTTGTCTCAGCAGCGAACTTCGCCTTCTTCATTATTGTGCTGCGCGCAGCTGCGCTCGGACCAATCACGAAGATGCTCGACGAGCGACGCGAGCGCATCGAGCGTGGGCTTCGCGAAGCGGCTGAGGCCACGATCGCCAAGAGTCGCGCGGAAGAGGCGGCGGGCGTTGCGCTCGCCGACGCTCGACGCGAGTCGAACGAGATCCGTGCCAACGCCGATAAGGCAGCGGCGCAGATTCGCGATGATCAGGTCGCCACACTGAAGGCGGAGTTGGATCGCATGCGAGCCGACGCCACCAAGGAGATTGAGGCGGCGCGCGTGAGCGCACTCGCCGCAATCCGTAGTGAGGTAGCCGATCTGGCCATTGGTGCCGCCACGAAGGTGGTCGGCTCCTCGATGGATGGCGATCGCCAGCGCGCCCTGGTGGGCGAGTTCTTGGACGAGCAGTCCAAGAAGGGGAACTGATCGTGGACCGACCGCTCGGCTCTGCACGACGATACGCGGCAGCTCTCCTTGGCCTGGCCAAGGACGCGTCGTCGGCGGCGTCTCAGGCAGACGAGCTCGACCGCCTCGCAGCGGTTCTTGCGGCACCGGGTGCTCGCCAGATTCTCGACGACCCACGCACGCCAGCAGCTGGTCGTGTGGCGGCACTCGAGAAGGCGGCGGGCGGCACGGTCAGCCCCCACATTCATACGTTGATCGGCATGTTGGCGCGACGACGCACCCTTGCGTCGATTCCGGCAATCGCCGAGGCAACGCGCGACGCGCTGAATGCGCGCAACGGCATCACCTTCGCCCGCGTGGTCACCGCCCTAGAGGCGAGCCCTGCAGAGCGCACACGATTCGAGACACAGGCCGCCACGATGGCGGGCCGCGCAGTTCAGATGTCGTACGACGTAGATGCAAGCCTCGTCGGCGGAGCAACGCTCCGTGTCGGCGATCGA
>Ga0209829_10000184_pt1 | contig 56789 bp, 89 predicted proteins | sample C_140205_EF_Meta_FD_187311 | JGI IMG/M metagenome (GOLD analysis project Ga0209829, IMG submission 187311) | Freshwater microbial communities from Lake Croche, Canada to study carbon cycling - C_140205_EF_MetaG (SPAdes) (version 2) | ecosystem: Environmental > Aquatic > Freshwater > Lake...
ACAATTGATAATTTTATTACTAGTCTAGTATTTTTTTTATCTGTTAAATTGATCATGTTTATTTTCACAAAAACAAAATTATAAAATAGGGCGTGTCTACTTGACACGCCCCCAATTTTTTGCGCAAAAATGTGATATTTATCACTCTTACGAAGGGGTAAGTTATGGATAAATGTATATAAAACTTGTCTTACGAAGTGGACAAATGTCAGTGGTGTATGTTAGAATAAAGCTATTAACCTACAGATAAGGAAATTAAAATGACCTCTACCGCCCACCAATCAGAAGTTGAAGCAGGTTCAGTTTCACTCGCAGTAAATCTCCGCAGTGTTCCTGCTTGGCACTCTTTTGCTAACAAGGTATTCAATCAAGATGAGAATATCACTACTCAACAAATGCTAGATGGTGCTAAACTATCTAACTGGAATGTTCAATTAGAATCTGTTAGTGACTTACTAGCAGATAATTATACAAGTGTCACAGAAAACTTTCTCGTTACCCGTGACAATCCATACACGGCAGGACAGAAAGATGTCTTGTCCGTTGTAGGTGCTAGATACAAAACTGTTCAGAATGAAGAACTGTTTTCTTTTGCTGACAATCTACATGACGGCAATTCAGATGTTTACTGGGAATCTGCTGGTTCTCTAAAGAATGGTCGTGTTGTATTCGGCACAATGTCAATTCCTCGCACAATCGTGTTAGACCCACAAGGTGTCAATGACCAAACAAAATTGTATCTAATTGTTTACACTTCACACGACGGCTCTGTTGCCGTACAATCTGCTATTACTCCTGTTCGTGTTATGTGTCAGAACACTCTTAATCTTGCTATGCGACAAGCAAAGCAATCTTTCAAGATTCGTCACACTCAGACAGTTGAAGGCAAAATTGCTATCGCTCGTGAAACTCTTGGATTAACTTTTGCTTATGCTGATGAGTTTGAAAAGCAAGCACAAGAACTATTTTCTATTGAAGTCACTAATGCTAAGTTTTCGGAAATCATTAACAAAATGTATCCAAAGCCTGAAGCAGACAAGAAAGGTTCAATCAAGAAATGGGAAAATAAAGTTGTCTTGCTAGATGAGTTGTATCATAACTCACCAACAAATACCAATATCAAAGGCACAGCGTGGGGTGTTGTAAATGCTCTCACCGAACGCCTAGATTATTTCCGCACTGCTCGCAAGGGTGGGGATTCACTTATGGCAGGTGCTAGTGGTTTTGATTCTGTTGTAACTGCTGAAAAGAATAAAATTGTTAAGCAAGTTTTGGCTCTTGCTAAATAATTAAAATGTGGGGGCGAAAGCCCCCATTATTTTTTTTAGTAAAATGGTATAGTAGAACCCCGTAAAATGGTATAGTAGAACTTGACAAAATGGTATAAATTTGCGCAATTGTCAAGTCAACACGCCCTTTACGAATGTGATTTTAATCTCTGGAACTTATGGCATTTGGATTTGATTTCACTTATATTTTATGATAGAATTGCTAATTCAAGATACCATAGATCAATTGGTTAGATCGCTACCCTGTCACGGTAGAGGTTGCGGGTTCAAGTCCCGTTGGTATCGCTTGTCGGTGGTATATGTTATACTACCAGTTAATGAAAAGGGGAACTTATGAAATGGTATAAGTATTATTATGTATGCTATAACTGTGATAGCTCTATTGAAATAAATACAACACATACAGATTTAGAAATGTTTTGTGTATGTGATGAATCTGATTTACAGTTAATTACAGTAGAGGATATTGTATTAGAGAATAATCCTGAATTGTTAGGTAATTATAATATGGGAGATAAATAATGGATGAATGTGCTATCTGTGGTTCCCTCGCCACTTTCATAATGATTGATGGCGGTTGGTATCTGTGCTTAAATTGTATTGATAGCGGAGAATGGAGAGAACTATAATGGTAGTAACACTACAAGTACCTAATCCCGCTCAAATGGGCTATGGGCTGGGGAAGTGTATGCAATTTGGTGTAGAGTATGAAGTCTTAGATAATCTACAAGTGCAGCTAACTTCTGCTGATGAAATTAAACTAACAAAAATGTGTGTAGCATTTCAAGGCAAATTGTTAAATGTATCTAAAACTACATATGTTCCAGGTGATTTGCCTAAGTATGAGGTACAGTATGCTCGCACTAACCGACCTATCAAAACTACACGCCGTTCCAACTAATGTCAGTGGTTGCTGATATAATACAACCAATAACCCAACAGAAAAGGAAATAAAATGTCATCAAGAGCATTATCAGTAAAAGTATCAACAGTTAAAGTAATCAACGCTTTGGAAACAAAGTTAGTAGAGATGAAAGAAAACTTTGCTAATCAAGATGTAAAAGACCAAGCGTTCCAAATTGCTTGGAAAGAGTGGCAAGAACAATTAACTAAATATGCTCTTGCTAATATCGAAAAAGCAACTAATTTTCGTACTAATACTCGTTACAATAGCACAGTTAATATAGACTTTGATGTTCCACAAGACCTAGAAGGCTATCCTACCGAACCAAAGAAAGATTGGGAAACTATTGCTGATTGGCAATATAAGCAAATTGTCGAGGAAATTGAAAACGCAATTCGTATTCTCAAAATGACAGATGAGGAAACAGTTTCTACTTCTACTTTTAGAACAGTAGCACAATACCTATAATTTAATCAACTGGGTGGGGAGTCTTGACTTCCCACCCCTTATCTGATAGGATACCACTATGGGAACAGTTATATTTATATTAGCACTAGCAGGATTATTAGCAATTTTAATTGGGGGTATATTGTAATGGGAAGCAGAACTAATTTCATTGTAAAGCAGGGCGAAAATCGTTTCGTCACATTGTATTCGCATTGGGGCGGTTACAGTAAAGTTACTGACTTAGCGAGGGCATTAGATAAAGCAAGACCACGCTGGCACGACTATGGGTATGCTACTCGTATTCTGTTCAATGAATTACAGGATAACCATGATTCAGAAACAGGTTATGGAATCTATGCTGACGAGTTTGGTGGGGAAGAAAGTTATGAATCCACAATAATAGACTTCACTAATCAAACAGTTATATTAGAAGGAGAAGAATTATCATTTTCTACTTTCATAGATACCTGTAGCCCAACCCCAAAGTTTTTTGATTCAAGGAATTTAGAAAATGCAAACTAAATACAAACCATATACAATAGATGAACTAGTTACTTTAATATATGAAGAAAATCTAGGACATTTTGAATATATGGAAAATATGAATGGTGGAGATTGTGATTGTAATCTCCACCAAACTATGAAAACTATTGTAGATTATTGGGGCGAATAGCCCCAATAGTTTTGCGCAAAATGTCCGTTTTATACCTTTTACGAATATGATAAAAATCACCTTTACGATAGGGCAAAAAATCTCTTGACAAAATTATTACGATATGATAGACTCCACCTATGAAAACATTACAAATATATGAAATAGATTACTCATGCTCTCCAGGTGGAATTAACCAATTTGAAGTCTATGATGAAAATGAATGGTTATTTTGTTCTACTTCTCTATCCGATGCTTGTTGGTTTGCATATAGTAAAGGATTTAACTTTACTGTAAATACATTAAAGCAATATAATCTAGCTACCAGTTCCGTCAATAATTTTGACTAATGTCGGTAGTATCTGATACAATAAGACCTTAACCCAACGAAAGGAATGTTATGAAGTATCGTGTTTATTGTGTTCATACAGAATACTACTCAAACATAGTAGAAGCGGATTCTGTTGATGAGGCTAAGTCTATTGTTGATGATTTTGACCTTGACTCTCTATCATTTGAATCTGCTGACTTTGAGATTACTGAAGTAAAGGAGATTGATAATGCCTAATTATGAAGTCCGTATTAGTCTTAATTCTATCACTTATGAAATTGAAGCAGATGATGAAGATAAAGCTATTGAAATTGCTGAAGAAAATGTATATGATGAAACTATGTATGACTTACTTAAATGGGCTGATTATGAAGTAAAGGAGATTGACTAATGCCTAATTGGGTATATAACAATGTATATATTAATGGACCAAAAGAAGATATTGTTAAGGTGAAGAATCAGTTGAATTCCCCGTTCTCCCGTCATTTTAAAGACTCGTGGAATAATACTACTTTTGAAATGGAATCTAAAGATGTCAACTATTCTAATCCTATATTTGCTTTTTGGAATATAGTTAAGCCTACAAATTTAGAAGCATATGTAGAACAACGTGACCATTCTAAAGATGTCTTTGATGATTCTGGTGATGATTGGTATTCTTGGAATAATTTTAATTGGGGCACTAAGTGGGATGTAGCTGTAGCTGATAATGAAGAGTATGCTCAAACTGAATTAACATATGAAGGAGAGACTTCTTTAGCTTACCGCTTTGATACTGCTTGGGGATACCCTGAAGCAGCAATTATGAATTTAGCTGAACAGTACCCTAGTCTAACCTTTGATTTAGAATTTGAGGAAGAGAGTGGTTGGGGTGGACATATTGAATATCAAATGGGTGCATGCGGTTTAGAACGTAATGTACGTGAGGAGTATGATTCTAAATGCAGGGAATGTGATAATCCAAATACATTAGAGTACTGCGAAGACTGTTGCAATGAAGTGTGCTCTATATGTTACTTTGGTGCTGAAGAAGAATGCGAAACACATAAGGAGTTAATTGATAATGCATAAGACATTATTGCCTAAACATCTTGCAAGGGCTTTAGAAGCAGGAGTTGAGCCATTGGATGTAGTCCAAGGTCATATTAAAAATCTTATGGTTGAATGGCAAGATAAGAAAACTTTACCCCCAAATTGGGCAGGGGGGTATCAAGATTGCTTGACAGACCTATACATTATGTGTTATGATGTTATATTCTATAAACAAGACTTGGAGAAAGAAAGTGGCTAAATTAGAGAATGATGTACATAAAAAAATATCTAATGCATTAGCTAATGTTACAGTATCTCCAGCGGTATTAGCTAGATTGATGATCAATGAAAACAAATATGTCAATGAATCATTTATGCAATATTTTATTAATTATATTGTTGCAATGGCAACAAGAGCACATGTACCAATTTATTTAATAGAAGTGCAGCAAGAATGTAAAATTTTATACTCGTCCCTGCAGGAGTTGGGCCTTACAGGGACCGTCGGTAGGATGTCAGTTGACAACAACGAGTATCTTATAGTATAATAAACAAATGGGCGTTCAGGCATAAGCCAAGTCCATTATGTATAGCTCCAGGGCCAAGCCCTGGAGCTTTCTTTTTGCTTGCATAAAATAAAATTTTGTGATATGCTGCGCAAAAAATTAATTAATTTATCAAACATTACGACCCATTCAAAAATTTGATGAGATGTTTTATAAATTTTACAGACATTACGAAGACATCAAAAAAATCGCTGGAAGTTTTTGAAATTTATTATATGTTTCAAATTAGGGCGGGAAGTATTCTATTATCACCTATATACATATTAATACATATATATCTAATCCCGCCAGACATTACGAAGAGACATAAAAAATCGCTGGAATATATACAAAATTTGACAATATAAAAAATGTATAAAAAATTGATCAAATATGATTAATTTTGTGTAAAATCTATATAAAATTAATCATTTTATTGCAAAATGTATGTAAAAATCATCAAAAATAAGCATATTTTTTGTGATATTTTTCATATGATTCTGATTTGACAAATTGTGCAATATGTGGTACTGCCCAATTACACAGTAATATATTCATCTAATTATAAACTGATTTTATTTTTTCTTATGATGAGTTTATAATCCACAATACTCCATTATACTCCACTTTAATCCACAATTCAAATAGTTTAATTATTTCTTTTATTAAGCTTTATAAGTCTTTATATCTATTATAGGTATATTGGTTATATGTATATAGGTTAGGGTATGCTTTTAGCTTTCCCGCCCTTTTGATTTGATTATTTTAGATTATCTTCCATACGAGCTTTTAAAACTTCAACATCAATTTTTATTGATTGCTGATGTTCTAACAAATCATCTACTTTATTGATTAAACCAGTTTTGCCATCATTGTATAATGCATACATTATCTTATTTAATTGTTCACTTAGTTCTTCTGTATGACTAGATATGAAATGTTTAACAACATAACCAGCTCCCGCCAAAAGTGCTATAAATATAAAAAGATAAGAATAAACAATACTAGCTGTATTAGAATCAAAAAATTTCATTTTCATACCTATAGTGTTATCATAACACTTCTTCCATAAAATTTATTTTGGGTATTTCCCCTAATAAATTATATCATGATATTATTTATAGTTAAACTAATTATAATTCTATATTTAGTTCTGTATCTTTATACTGGGCGGGATCTTTATTTGACCGCCTGGATTTTGCAACAGCCAGCTGTTGCTTTAACTTAAGATTTTCTTTAACCAATTCATCATTTATTTCTAATTGCACATGAATAGAATTATGTTCTGAATTATAAGCATCTTCAAATAGTTCTTTCTCTAAATCAATACTTTTAATTTTATCTTCATAATAATAAATCCCGCCAACTAAAATTAATGTATAAAATGCCATTGTCATTACTACTGATAAACTCATTTAACTTTATCCTTGCAATATTTACATCTGCAATTTCCATGAAAACATGGACATTCTTCATCTGATTGCATTACACCAGTTCCAAAACACCAATAACAATTATTCAAAATGGTTTTTCCTTTTTCGCTCAATTTCGTCCCTATTCTGCCAAGATATAAGTGTATCTAGAGTTCTATGTGACATTGTAAGTTTTACAGATCCATCAGGCATTATCTTATCAAATTCTAATTTCATTCCGTTTTGGACTTTACCCCAGAGCCATAAAATGTGTGCGTCTTCTATCTTACGCTTTCGGTAGACAGGCTTAAATGTCATCTTAGCCTTCTCTGTTACAAACTTCTGATAACGCTTCTCTGCTCTATTCATTAGACTAAGTTACCAGCCAAATCTTCCCATACATCATTTTGTGAATTGACAACTGTTGCTTTAGGTTTACGATTAGATACAGAAATCAAATCAAGAGCAACACTTGAAGCTTTAACTTCTACTACATATCTTTTGTTTCCGTCTTTATCCTCAAAGTTGCGTTCCTTGATTACACCCATTACGACCACGCTATCGCCCTTTTTGATGATATCATAGGCACGTTCAGCTAAATCGCCCCAAGCTTCAATTGTCCAACCTGATGTATCTTTATTCTGCCATTGTCCACTGTCATCTTTGAATGAATCATTTGTGATGACTCGCATCTTTAATACTTTATTATTTGGAAGTTGACGGATCTCTGGATCTGATGCAACATTTCCTTTTACTGTAATACTTGGATTAGCCATTTGTTGTTTCCTTTTCTAATAGTTTCTTATATTTTTGTTCAAGAATATAATAATCTATATTGAGATATTTATATTCATATTTAATTAATAGGTATTTAAATAATAGTATTATGCTTAATGGTATAAGACAGTATATCATTTTACCCCAATCTTTGTCTACTCAGGGTTATAACCTGAACCTTTATAATCTCTAAAAAATGCTTTTAAGAATGTTGCAAAATCTTCATCTGTAACTTTATCTATATCCCGCCCATTTTCTTTTGCCATTTTTTTCATTTTAGATTTAATGACAAAATCAATAACATTGTCTTCATCTTTATCGCTCATTACCACAGCCCCTTTTTCGTATTCCATTTTATCAGTTCATAATCAAATTTGTCAAGAAACTGGAAGTGAATTGATTTATGCCATTTTTTTGTTGTTGAATTCCAGCCAGTATATCTTCTAAACCCAATCCATCTATAATGTTTTTTAACTTGTGCCATTGCCCAATCATATTCTAATTTTTCTTCATCTATTTCTTCAGTAAATTTTGGTGTAAAATCTTTCATTTATGTTCCTTTGACATATGTCTTTTTAATGTTTGATAAGCCATAATTCCCCAACGTACTTCTATATCCCGCCCACATTTTTCACAAATAACCGCTCTATTCATTCCAATTCCTTAATATTCAAACGCAATAAAGAAACATAGAATATCAATATCAAAACTCCAGGGCGTAATCTTGATGCTAAGTGCAATCTGCTTACACCAACCTACATGTAACCACACATTTTTATTTTTAATTAAACATTTTGCATACGATTTCATGTCAACTCCTTCTCTATGGTTTGAGTCGTTGGGCAGGGGTACTCCCAACCATCGCATTCGGTACAGTTGGCCCCCCAATCGCCATTCGGCAAAGTAATGTCTTGCGGTTTATGCAGCTCCACTACTGCACGAAGGGCATCTTTCATAAAGATTGTGTCGTGATTCATCATTTGCTCTATTGAAGCCAGCAACTCATCGTGTGTCATCAGTATCCCCCTAAACAATTAATTGATTTAGTATGTTTTATTTGTTGCATTAAGTATTCAGATTTAGTAGGAGCATAAAAATCTTTGTAACATGCCCCGCAATTACCCGACCATTCTTCTTCAAAGAAGTTATAAGTCATAAGTTTAATGTTTGAATTGGTTATTGACGATGACGTTTTTTGTTTCCGTATTTTTTCTCTACGTCTTGTTTGCATTGTTCAACTATCTCTTTCGTTAGTAGTTCAATACGACGGGATGATTCAAGTTTTTTGATATCATCCCAGTCCATCGGATCTTCTTGTTGGTTCATAGTAGTATTGTATCAGTTAATGATTTCTTTTGTCAACAGGGAAAGCATTATCAAATTTAGATTCAGTCCCCCATTTTTCCCAATATGATATGCCTTCTTCATCATAATCAGATCCAAGATTTTTAAGTATCTCATCATTTTCTTTCATTATTCTTTCAATATATTTATCAAACCCAGTTTTTTCATTCATTTTATCCTCCAAGCATCAAGAGTTTTAGGATATGCTTCATAAGTTAAATCATTAACTGTCCAAAACATCTTTACTTTTGTATTAGATACTCATAACTTATTAATTATACCATTCTATTTATATTTATTTTGGTTGAGTTAATAATGTTTCATTAAACAATGACATAAATTCATTAATTACAAATACAGTATCATCTACCACATTTTTTGTAGCTAAAGCTATTTCATCTATTGTAAAGCGATCATCAATTGCCCACTTTTCAAGTAAATTTCTTGCTACTACTTCTACAATAACTTCTAGTTGTTCTGTTGACATTGGTATTTGTGACATTTAATATCTCCTTGATATATAGACCTAAAAGGGCAAGTTATTAACCTGCCCTCCCAAGTTGTCTTATTTACTTCAGTGTTGCAAACTTATACTTTTTAGCCATTGCATTATATTTTGCAATAACTCTAGCAAGAGTTTTATTAGCTGCATTAACTGTTGCTGTAGTCAAAGTATTATCAGCAACATGTGCTGCTTTTTCTGTAGCAAGAGCATCAGAAGCTTCTTTTAATGCATTAGCTGAATCTGAAGCAGATTTTGATGCAGCTGCATTATCCGCTACATGTGATGCTTTTTCTGCAACAAGAGCTGAATTAGTTGATGCAAGAGCTGAATTAGCTGATGCAAGAGCTGTACTATCTGCTAAATGTGATGCCTTTTCTGTAACAAGTGCTGTATTAGCTGAATTAAGTTGTGCATTCAATGAAGCAACTTGTCCATTCAATGAAGCAATTTGAGCATTTAATGCTGAAATTTGTGCATTTAGATCAATTACATTGAATGTTGCAATTGCTGATTTAACTGCTCCAGGAAGTCCTGTTGCAGTAGCTGTAATTGAAGGATCTGTTGCAACTACAGTTACTGAACCCGCTACCGCTGTAGCAAGTATACCTGTTGCTGAACCAACTACTGTTACTGGTGTAACTCCCCTTGCAGAATTAACTGCAGAAGTTGTTAGTGTTTTTGTAATTGATGAATCCGAAAATGTTGTACCAATTAAAGATACTGAAACTGGCTCTGATGCAACTGCATTTCCAAAAACGTCAGTTACTGAAACTGAAAAAGTTGGTACTGTACCAGATGCAACTGTTGGTGGAACTGAAAGTGCAACATTTGCTGCTGATCCAGCTGTTCCTTGAATATATACAATTGTTGAATAAGAACCATTTGTAATAGTTACTGTACCAACTGATGCACTTGTTGTATAAGCATATTCAGTCACTGAACCATTTTGTGATCCTACTGAAATTGATGTTACACCAGAATTAACAGATACTGGTGCAAGATTAGTGTTTAGTGCTGATACCAACTTTACACCTGATGCAACATAATTTACAACTGTACCTGTATCTGCTGTAGCAGTAAGTGCTACTGTATTTGATAAATCAATTACATTTGATTCTGGAACTGCAACTGTTTTTGGTGCTGCAGATGTAGTTGCGTTTGTTACTCCTGCTACTGTTACCACAAGTGGTGCAGCATTAGCAACAGCTGAGATGCCCATAAATGCAAGAGCTGCAGCAGTTGCAAGAGCAATTTTATTAATTACTTTCATGTTTTTCCTATCTGATTAGTATCCCTGTACAGGATAATGATTGTTTGATTACAATCAATTCTATTTTATTTTTTTAATTTGCTTTTCTTGTGTAACAATTTGAAATGGACCAGATGTATATATATCATTTTTAGCTGCTATGGTTAAAGCCTCTTCTATACTTGCTCCCGCTTCTAAAGCACCAATAGCAAATTGAGAACCATTACCAACACCATATATACCATCATCATTTAATAATACACTAAAGTCGTCACCAATGTCAAAAATTTCTCCATCAAATGCAAACAAAGTATTAAATGTATATTCTTTTTCACCTGCTCCAAATTTAATTCCATTTTCATCTAAACAATCACGCATATCTGGAACAAACTTAGTAATCATAAAATGATAAAGATCATCTCTTTCTTTTATTGTAGGAACTGGTGGAATAAAAACATGTTGCAATATATCACAAACAATAGAATCTCCACTTCCAGCAATAAGCCATCCATTATTATTAGTAATTTTTTGCATTCTTGAATGCATATTTGGACGTGCACCATCTGTTACTTGAGCATCAGCACCAATAGTTACTAATCCATCTTTGTTTGTGGCTATAATTGTTGTAATTTGCCCAACTCCTTTAGTATAGAATCTGATGTACGTGCTTCAATACGATTAATAATTTCACCTTTATTCATGGTAAAAATTTGTGGAATACTTTTAATATTATAATATTCTATCGTAGCAGGATCAATCTTGTCAACATCAACCATATAATAATTAGTTTCATTATCAATTACAGCTACTTTACCATAATGTGGTTTTAATTGCTTGCATGGTCCACACCAAGCTGCAGTAAAATAAACTACACATTCATCTTCATTTTTAAATTCTGATATATCATTAGTTATTTTAAGCAACGATTTCCTCCGCTGATATAGGTCTTCCAACGTAACGATGTTTGATTATATATTCTCTTACATATTCAGCACCGTTTTGTCTACCAGCCAAAATTACTACCCATCTAGGTTCAAACTTACTGTCTATACATGTCTGACACATGAATAAACTGACACCATCTATTAAAGATGATTTAAAAGGCTGTAATTCATTTTTTGATTTTCCGCAACTATAACATAGCATTATAGATCTTCTCCTTCTTCTAAATAACCTACTCCAATTTGATCAACTTCAATAAATTCATCATTTGGAATTTCAATCGTATAACCTATGCCACCATCAAAATATTCAATCAAAGATGCCCAAGCACCGTATCTAAGTATAGTTCCGTATACACCTTCATCTGGAATGTATACATATTCTACAATTTCTTCTTCATTATGATTTTCTGTCATTTGGATACTTTAGCCCTTCTAGCTCACATGGTGTCCCATAAGATTGAATTAAACTTCTTACTAATAGCAAATATTCCATTAACTGAAATCTTTGAGATTCAGTATACTCCATAACATTTTCTTCAAATACAGTTACAGCAAGATAATTAGGTCTTGCTCTAATTTCCATTTTTAAGTTTTTTACGGGACATTTAATATCCCGTATTTTCTTAGCCATCTCAACTGTGTATGTTATTTTTGCCATGAAGTTTCTTTAACTTTTTAAGTGTCTCTGGGTCTTTATGTTCATTATACTGTTTGTCTAATCTACCAAGATCCATATATATCCCGCCCCATACTCCTTTTTCTTTATTCTCAACGCCTTCCGAATAGCATTGTTTAATAACTGGGCAGTGCATACAAATTTGATCAACTTGTTTTGCAAGTTCTTTATCATTTTCGTAATCATCATAAAACCAATTAATTGGCATATTTCTACAAGCAGATAAATGATACCATTGTAAATCCTGCTCATCAATACCAATATACTCAGAGAAGACTGACATATTTATCACTTATTTCCCAAGTACCATTTGACTTTAGTTCATAGCGATTTGAATATCCCCATTTACCATTACGATACATACCATTAGGTTGCATAAAACCATTATTAGATGGAGACCATTTTATAATAGTATAACCATCCCAAAAAAATCCAATATTTGAATTTTTTTCAACAAATTTATGTGCTTTATCATAATCTAATAAAATCTTAGGCATTGTATTCTACTCCAAACAAATTTCTCCAGTTAATAAAATGATATTTTGTACCATAAGAATCAGTAACTTCTGTTGCTTGATTATCTGCATATATTATTGTTTGACCAACATCTAGTGGAATTGCATGAATTGTTCCTGTTTGATCACGATCTCCTGGACCAACTTTTACAATTGTTCCACGCTTTAATTCAGATTCTTGAGCTGACGCAGTAAGGATTAATCCTGACTGAGTTCTTGTATCTTTTGCTTCATTTTCTTTTATTAAAATTAAACCACCAAGTGGCAAAATATTTGTCATTACTTTCCTTTGTTTGTAGGGTTATTACTTATATATTGTATCATTTTAATACAAGTTATGTCAAGTCTATTCTTCAAAAAATCTATATGGAACTCCAAATGCTTCCATCAATTTAATGCATTGCCTATTTCTTGTAGATTCCCCAAAAACTAATGCAATACTAGGTTCTGATTCAATCATTTTTACATCAGATAAAGATGATTTATCTCTAATTAATTCTTCTTTAATCCTGTAACCTTTTTGACGAAGAAACTTTTCAGTTTTACCAATATATTCTGTTATCATATTTTCAGCACCTTTAATTCCTTTATGAACAAAAGTGTACTCTTTATCATCTGGATAAAGAAATTTATTATCTTCAATCAATAATGTAACTTGTCTAATTAAATCATTATAATTAGTCCACTCTTTACTTCCAAATACTAAAACTTTCATAGTTTCCTTTCTAAATGAACAAGGACGGAGGAAACCGTCCTTGCACATATATAGACGTATATATAATTTATTAAAGCTTGTTAAAAGGTGAAAATGCACCTTTCCAAACTTTACTGACTCTTGAATCTTCTTCTACTGAAGCAGCTTTTTCTACAGCTTCATCGTCTTCAGATGACTCTTCATCTTCTTTTTCTGAAACAGATTTTTTAGTGCAACCGCAATCTGCAGTTGATTTACCGCAATCTGCACATACATCAGCTTTTTCAACTTTATCTTCTTCTTCTGACTTATCTGCTTTATCCATATTGCACATATGCATTACCGCTTCATTGCAATCTGGGCAAGTCATTCCTGACTTGTAAATTCCTGCTCCACCTGTTGAAACATCTGTGATTTGATTAGGTGCATCAGCTACTGAAACACCGTCAACTGGACGAGTCTCTTGATTTACAAGATCTGTTGATGCTGGTTGATTATCAGCTGGCAAATCTTTTTGTACTGCAATATCGCCTTTTGGATCTGGCTCTGTTGTGTTTGACATTGTATTACCTCCTGTCTGAGAATTTGTTGTATTTGTGTTAGCACTTTGTCTAACATAGTTTTCTACGGATCTTTCGTCCCGTTCTTGATCTACTGAAGATGAAGTGCCAATTGCTTTGATAAGATCTTTTACATTGTCAAAGAAAATTTTAGCTTCATTCATTATTTTGACCCAACTTCTGTCGTTGTGATATTTCCTCCAGCATATTGTGGAGTGGTCATTGAAACATCACTACCCTTAAAAGGAGACTTTACATTAACTCTTTCAGCATTATGAACGCCAAGATCTATCTTTGCGTCTGAACGAAGGGGAGCTTCTGGTCCAGCCTGTTCTGTAACTGGTGTTGCTGAAGCGACTTGCTCAGTACCACCCTCTTTACCTTGTTGGTTATTATCCATTTTTTAAATCACCACCTTATTATATTATTATATATCTTCCGATTCATCTATTGCAAATCCTGCTTCTGCTAGAGCAATTTTACCTTGCTCAGATATATTCATTATTGCATTTAGATCTTCATCGTAAGAAACTTCAATTAATCCCTTTTGATATAAATTAATTAATTCTTTATCTATATCTTCTTGCATTACTGCATGTAGTTCTGGCATTACATCTTCCAAAACATCCATATCGAAAACATATATGGGTTCCCCGTCTTCATCAATTCCATCAAAATTTGCAGCACCTTCTGCTATAAGGTACTCCATTATTGCTTGATGTTCTTCATTGGATGGATCATATTCCATTTTACACTTCCTTATATCCTATTATACAACATATGTGCCCCTAACAGGAATTGAACCTGCGACGCAGACCTTAGAAGAGTCTCGCTCTATCCACTGAGCTACAGAGGCAAATACTAAAGGCACTATCTCTAGTGCCTTTAATACTGAAAATCTGACCTGCTATTTATATTATACTATCTGACGGGTGCTTATGTCAATTCTTAGTGTTGCTTAGATTATCTATTAATAGTCCCGCTCTTGGACCATCACACCAGACCTCATGAGAATTTTCTTCTGGCAAGTAAAACAAGTCTCCTGGATTTAGTGTATATGTTACATCCCCGTCTATTTTCCAAAAAGAAGTGCCTAAGACTTGCCAATAAAATACATCATGTGGATCATGATGGTCAGATACAAGACGATTTGATAAAGATATTCTCATGCCTTGAAAATGCCAATCACTGTCACAACTACAATGCATATTTTTGTAATACGAACACCAACTGTTATCTTTTGAGTTATTTAGCTTAAATAGTAATTCAGAAACTCCGTTAAAGTCTTTAAATATATTATTGTTTTGTGGAGAAAGCCAAAATTTGCTTTGTATCTGTATGTTTCCTATTGAATTAAAATCTTCAGAATTATTTACCTGTTTTACTTTTTCTATTAAATCTGGATTGTATGGTAAAGATTCTTTGTATAAAAAATTAAGCATATCTTGCCATGTAATATCTGGCATTTGATATTTTTCAAAAACTATAGGTTGTTTGTTTTTTTTAGCAATTTTTATTTGATTAAGCATTTGTGTATTCTGGATTTATTTCTGATTTCTTACCTGAAATTAGCTCTTCTATAAATTCCGATATTACTCTATATTCTTCTTCAAAAACTTCTTTAGATCTTCCTTCTCCCATTCCAGGAGCAAAGCCTTTTTCTTGAATTTCTGATTCTTTTAGTGTCTTCTCTATATCATAATTCAATGTAGTGCATGCAAAATGCTTTGAAACATATCCGTCCTTATCTACAAGATACTTTTCAAAATTTCCGCCCATAAATTCACCACTATAAAAACCTTGATTTAACCATTGTGATTTATAATTAATTTCTAATTTTGGTGCAGCTGAGCCAACTGCTAAAATTTGTTTAGCTATTTCTTTGTACAATTCATGTGGCTCTCCGTTTGGCTGACCAAGGCCATTGTGACCTTCTGGTTGACCTAGTAATGGCCCAACTAATTTATTAGGGTTTGAAGATACCATTTGTGAATACTTAAATGTAACGTTGTAAACGTCTTCTCCGTAAAGCTTTGAATCAAGACCGCAGGTAATTCCATCTGCCCACTTGCCTTTTGTTACGCCTGGTCCACAGTAATCATTTGTAGGTACGGCTATAACCTGAAAATCATCTCCGCCATATTTATCTTGAAGCCATTGTAAAACTTCTAGCTGATTAGCATTACCACAGCCAACTGTTGTATTAACAATTAAAGAAACCTTGCCTTTAAATTGTTCTAGAAAGTTAGGGGTTCCTTCTGCTGAATCTAGTGGTACGTCGTAAATTGATTTCATATTTTATCCATCCTTATTTAAGAGTTGATGTCAACTGCCATTGCCAAAATGAATGTTTATCTTGTCTATCTGCTAAAAAGTTAGCAATTCCTTGTTCTCTTTGTTCTGTAGCAACATCAAAGATATCTTTTAATTTATCAATAACTTGCAAATTTGTTTTGCTTAATTCAACAAACATTTGTTCAGAAGTTAAATCACTTGAATCATTAATTTTTAATAAACTATTGGCTTGAAGTTGGACCAATCCAAATGGAGCTTTTGCTCCTATTTTTCTTAAGCTTTCTGCATATGTATCAATTGAATCAAATACATCATTATATATTTCTAATAAAAAAGCATGATCTTGTTTAAAAGTACGCCCTTCAATATTCCAATGGTAGCCATGACTTTGTGCATACATTTTTATAGCCATTGATTGTAATTCTTTTAATCCATTAATTAAATCTTGGGTCGTAGTCATCTTGCTTATTCTCCTTATAATGTATTTTTTTTAACATATCTAAAATAATTTGTTCATCTTTTTTATCTGGATTATTACCTTCATATAATGCTTGTATTGTTTTATTATCTTCCATTCTTTGAGATCCCTCACCAAGTAAAATCAACAACATTGCAGTTGGAATTAAAAGTTGTGTTGGAAAATTTTGAAAATAAATAGCAGTATTTAATACAATTGCAGAAATATACCCAGATATTCTTGCAGGATACTTGTGAGTATAAAAAGACATATATGAAAGTATTTTCTTCATATATACAATTATACATTATTTATTTAAATTAACAATATTTACAGAAAGCCAGCTCGTGCAAATTGCAGAGGAGCTGGCTAATCATTATAATTATATCTTACTTTATCTTAATTTGTCTAGGTTTTGCAGACTCTGGAAGTTCCCGTTCAATTTTAACAGTTAGCAATCCATTATCAAGAGATGCAGACTTAACAATCATATACTCACCAAGAGTAAAAGTTTGTGTAAAATTACGTCCAGCAATACCTTTATGCAGGTAATCTGCTTTATCATCATTTTCACGTTCACTTTTAATAATTAGAGTATCTTTTTCTACAGTTACATCAATATCTTCACGATCATATCCTGCAACTGCAAGCTCAACAATATAATTATCTTCATCAATTTTCTTTACATTATATGGTGGAAATGAAGATGTTGTTGTTTTATTTGTATTCCAACGATAAAATTGATCATTAAATCCAAGAAAAAATGGATCACTAAACCAAGTTTCAATAGTTGAAAATGGATTATATTGTGTTGCTGTCATTGTTTTTTTTGGTTTAGAATTATGGATTTCTTTAAAATCCAATTCATATGGTTTTAAATGTGTCATTATACTTAGCTCCTTTTTAGCAAGTTAGTTTTATACAGAACCCTAAAGGCATTCTGTTTTATTATTATAGCAAATTGATTATATATTTGTCAAATCAAGAATTTGATCTGCCGTGTTTATCTGAGCTATTACCATATCCCACAGATGGCTTACCATCATTTTGTGGTGGAGTATTATATGTTGAAATCCATGATGGTTGAACTTTATCATTTCCAAATACTGGTGCAAAAGATCCATTCCAAGTATGAAGTGCACCTATGCCTTCTTGCTCATCTTGCTTAGTCTGATCTGATTTAGTTAAATCTGGTTCATTTACTGCAATAGCATCCATAGCTTCTTGTGCATGCTCTTTAGTTGTATAACAACCAATTACTTGCCCAGATCCCGCCTTCATTACAGCATATCCTCCTTGACAATCTGGTACATTAAATTCAATTTTAAATCCTGGACCACCAGATAATCTTTCAGCACCTGCAGATTCTTTTTTAATTTTTATACTTCCCTCCACGACGCTTGTATTCTTGAACAACCCAACCATTAGCATATGCAGATGGGTACACTTCAAATTTCTTTTTTGCTTCAGATATAACTCTTGCATAAAGTTCTTTATCTGTTGGTTCGCCTTTTTTAGAAGATATTACATCTTTATATTTATCTTTTTTCTTTTCAAATGGTGAAAATGCACCATTCCAAATTTCTTTTTCCATTTTCTTTTCTCTTTCTACAATTGCTCTTGACCAAGAATAACCTGCATCCCCGCCCCAAGCATTCCACATGATTTTACCATTAGATGGCTTATCCCAATCTTTTCCTTGCTTATCAACTTCATGTCTTGAAAAGAAAGAAAACATTCTTTTAACAGTTTCAAGAGACATTGATCTACCAGCAACAATATCAGTTGCACGACCCCAACCAACAGGAGTTCCTGCACCAGTTGCCTTACCATCTTCTTTCCATTTTAATGCACGACGAGCTGCTGCTTTCATACCTGCATTTGGCTGATATCCACCATCTGCTTTTTTGACGGGAATACAATCAGGAACAGTTTTACCACTTTGTTCTTTAGTCCCTGCATATTCATATCCATCCCAACAAGGTCCTTGACCTTTATCAACACAATATGCACATTTTTCTGTATCTGAAATATAATGATGATCATTACCTAAATCATCACATCCACAAGTCATACATTTTTTAGTTGCTTCTGGTTCATTTGCATATAAAGCAGCCATTTGTGCTTGTGCTTTTTGCTTGCTTGGGTGCGTCCCAGCAACATGTCCTGTATTTTGAGCTACTACTGAAAACTTATCTCCGTGTTGTACAATTTTATATGGCATATTATACCTCCAAAATATAAGACAATTATATCATTAATCTTTAAATAAGGGGCTATATACGAATTCCAGCACATTGAATGGCTGCCCTAAGAAGTCTCCCGCAAAACTCATCTCACGGGTTAACTTGGTTATTCGTAACTATATCCATACCTAAGGTGTGTCGTATATAGCCTTGTGTGGAAGGTCAGACTTGAACTGACGATTACCGAATTATGAGTTCGGGGCTTTAACCAACTAAGCTACTCCCACTTATTTTATTAAGCGTGAGCATCTCCCACTAATCTGTTTTCTATTAACTTATTACGTTCATCAACAATTTCAAAAGCATATTCACGAAGTTTTGCTTCATGTTTATTAAAGTGATGACCACAAAATAATAAATCCCCGCCCACACCATTTACCCAAACTAATGCTTCTGCTTGGCATGAATCACAACGATCTTGCGGTCCTAGTAAATAAGATTTGTTAATTTCTTCTTTTACTTCTACTTCTTCTGTTGTCATATTCATATTATACTCTTTCTGTTAGATTTATAATAATTTAATTAGTGTCTCCAGTTGGACTTGAACCAACGACCCGCTGATTAAAAGTCAGCTGCTCTACCAACTGAGCTATAGAAACATTAGCTGGTCATCTTGGATTCGAACCAAGAACCTGTCGGTTAACAGCCGACTGCTCTGCCGTTGAGCTAATGACCAATTATCTGTTATTCTACATTATTCTTATTGTGTTTGTCAATTAAGTCAAGAAGATCTTCTGGACCATCAATCATTCTACGTTGTGCTTCAAATTTTCCTAATTCACAAACTTCTTGAGCAATTGTATGCATCATGTCATAAAGCCCACTTGCATATCTTTTATCTGCTGGATTGGTATGTCTAATTTCTTGTTTCATATTTACTGATGATTGCACAAAATAATCACACAATTCAGTCAAACTAATATATATATCATCTTTATCTTCAATTGTATTAATAGTTCCATTTGCTAACATTTATTATCCCTTGTCTGTTGTTATAACTGTATTCTACTACAAAACTCTCATGCTGTCAACAGGAAATTCATCTTCATCTTCTTGAATACCCATAAATTCCCGCAAATCTTTAGGCATGTTAGGTCTATCTGGCATCCTAATTGTTTTATTTCTATTTAATCTTTCTTCTGATTCTTTTCTTAATTGCTCTATTTCTCCAGAAAACACACCATCATAACTATATATTTCAACTTCTTTATTTGCGTCTGGAGGGGTCAATGCAATGGAGTTGTATATTGCACCACAAACAGCATCTGAAAGGTCCTTAGAACCCTTTCTAGGGTGATCTACCTTGTCTTTAACAATACGCAACTGCAACAATTCATCAATAAGCAATTGAATATTTGGACCTAATAATCTTTCTTCAGTTAAACATAAAGACATATCTTCATAATGTTTTTTTGCTACCGAAAGTAATTCACTGTTAATACCATTTGCTTTTAATTGCTGCATCATATCATGTGAGTTCCAACGGTCAAATGTTACCATTTTTAAATTAAAACCACGACTTCTTAATGATAAAATGTAATCTTTAACTTCTGTAAAATCAACAGATTTAGAAGCTGTAGGTGTCCAATATCTTACAGCATCTACTATAATTCTAGGAGCTGCTTGTTTATAGTTTTCACCAATTTTCATTGTCACCCACCCATCAACATGTGCTAGTGCTACTGCACAATGGTCATGTTTTTGAGCTAAGTCAACATGGACATAATATGCTTTTTCTGGATCTGCTTGAAAATAATCATCAAATCTTCCATAATTATCTACACCCAATTTAGGATTACTAAATGCTTTTTCAATTACTGCTCGGTTTTTAAAGAAAGCGTCAGTAGCATCTGGTGGCATACAAGCAAAACGAGATAACGCATCTGTTGGATCTGTATAAAATGCTTCTGTAAAATCTTCAATTTTTCTTGTTGGATTAACATCCCAAGTTGGTCTTTTCAATGCAAATATTTTAGGCATTCTATATGAAATAATATGGTCTTCTTCCCATTCAACTTCAAATTCATTACCTGTAGTACCATCTGGTAGATCTGGATCTACTTTAAAACGATGATGCCTAATTACTACTTCTTTTTCTGCAATAGCTTCATTATATTTTTGTTGTATGTAATCCATTTTAAAACGTGGAAATGAAAGCAAAACTAATTTACCAAAATCTGGAAAACGAGAAGTAATAGATCCTTTATACATTTTATAAATTGATGATGCAGTTTTTGCTTGTGCATGACCAGTGGTAGATTCTAATTCAAATCCCGAAATCTCATCAAGGATAACTACTAAAACGTTATAACCTTCCCAAGCTTCTGATTCTGAGTGACCAGAATGTACTGTAATTTCTTTATCAAATTCAACCATATTTGCTTTAGCAATATATCTACCTTGAAACCAAGGAGATTTTTCAATACGCTGATTAAATCCTTTAAAAAATACTCGGTTAGCTTGTTGTGCGTTAATAGCAATATTAATAATATCAATAGCATCTCCAGGAGGCTTGCCATAATAAACAGCGGGATCTTTAAGACACAATAACAAATAAACTACATAAGCACATGCAATTGTAGATGTGTAATCTTTACCAGAACCTTTTCCAAGTTGTAATATAATTTCATTACAAGTTTGTTTAAATATTTTTCTGCCTTCAACTTCACCATAAATATTTATTAAAGTTTCCTGCTTATAAATTTGAGTGGAAGCTTTTAACATAGTGTATTGATATTCAGATAATGGTGGAAGCCCAAGATAATTTTTATCAGTTACAAATTGCTCTAATGTTACTGGTGATTCTTCAAATTCATCACCACTTAAAGCGTCTAAAAATGCATCAAAATCAGTCATTTATTATTACAGCCTCAACTTGACCAGTAATTTGAGATAGTCTTTTAGCTACTTCAAATTTACAATGATCACATGAAGAAGTAACATCTTTAAGTATGTTAATTAATACTTCTTGTTTTCTTTCTGATTCTAAAATTTGATCTGTTATACTATCATTCTCCAAGACTCCCGCCTTGTTCAACATATCAATTCTTTTAGCTTCTATATCAGCAATCAATTTTAATGCTTGTGTTTTTACATTTAATGCATCTTGTAAATCTGCTTGCTCTACTGTACGCCAAGCTTCTTTAATAAGCATACTGTAATGCTCATCTGCTCCCGCCAAAGCTTCTTTGGCTCTGGCTTTAACTGCACTATTATCTTGAATTAATTCTTTCCAAGTTTGAATATGATTGTCTACTTGAACACGAGTAAGATTTAAACTTTTAGCAATTGTTGCTGAAGTATTACCTTTAAGTAGTTCTTCAACTACTCTATTCATTTGATCAAATTGACCTGCTACTTCTAATTCATTATCCATTATCTGTTTTATAAAATCCTGATCCCTTAAATTGAATTCCCACTGGAGAAAATACTCTCATCATATGATAACCACATGCAGGGCAAGTTGGTGCTTTTTCTCTATCTTCAAGACTTCTTGTAACTTCTTGTTTTGTCTCACAAGTTAAACAATTAAATTCATAAATTGGCATATTTAATTATACCTCTTTATCCTTGTTTTTGTCAATAGCAATTTTAAGTAAGATTAAATAGCCAATCAAATCATCAACATCATTATCACCTGCGTAGCCTTGATTATTTTTTACACGATTTAATTTATCATCAATACGAATTTTAATTTGTTCAACATTATCGGATTGGGCAAAGATTCTACTTGGAGATAAAGCTGAGTCTCCATATGATATATTTTTTTCTATAAGCAATTGTGCAATTTCATGACAAACCATCCAAATTTTAGATCCAGAAGGTGCTTTAAGAGAATGCTGGTATAGATCATTACAATGAAATTGATTTACATCTTCATATACTGGTTTAAGCATTATAAATCCTCTCTATATAACATTTTAAGACCGCTGACTGTTCCAATATCTAAGTATTTGCCTTTTGCAATTACCGCCTTAACATGCTTGCCTTCACTAATCCATTCTTTTATTTGCATTCCTGGATGTGGCAATTCTTCATTAAGATAGACTTTATTAATTGCTAAAGCACCCCACATATAAGGATAATCGCAATTTGGAGTTTTGTCAAGAGCATCTATAACAGAACCTGATTCATCAAATTTAATTTGACCAACTCTACCCATAATATCTTCATGACATTCAAATGCTGCTAAAGTTATATCAGCATCTGATTCAGCAAGCTGTCTATAAAAATCGCCATTAGATTCTGGCATATAAGTATCTGGCATTCCTATAATATATTTAGAATTTGGATTTACCATCATTTTAACTAGAGCATCAGACATAGTTGATGGTTCAATTTCATATACAACTGCTTCTGGTGGAAGATCCATTTGATTAACAATTGGTATCCAAGTTTTTCTAGTTGATATTTTTACTATATCACAAACTTTAAGCATTTGTTCTACATGCCATTGTAATATATTTTGTTTATCTGTTAATGGCAAACAAAATTTAGGAATCCCGCCCAAACGACTTGCACTACCAGATGCTGGTAATAATCCAATTATCGCAGCCATTCATTTTGCCTTCTACGATCAATATTCCAAACTCCAGTAATTTTAAAATCTTCAGATTGCTTTTTATTAAAATATGCTTTATTAATATCAAATGTCTCTTGATTTCTATTCATGAGATTTGAATCACTGTTGATTGTTGAAGATCTTCCATTTGGAACACTTACTTCAATTTCTCCAGACACATAATATTCTTTCAAACTAGATCTAATAAATCTTTCATAGTAATCATTATCTTCATAATAAATTGGATAAAAATATTCATCAAATAATCCTACTTCTCTTATTGCATTTTCTCCAATTGAAAATGCACTCCATCCTTCTTTTGTCATCACAAGATTATTTTTACCACTTGCATTATGAACTTTTTCCATAGCCCCTGGAATCCAATGGGTATCTGCTGATGAAAACATCCAGTATTCTTCATGAGGATATAATTTAATTGTTAGATTCCAAGAACCTGACATGCCAAGATTAGATGGTAAATTAAGAACTCTGATATTTAAATCTGTACGTTTAGGTTCGTAAGGTTCTTTACCATTATTAACAATTAATATCTCTTTAACTGGGTAATCAACTGTTTCTAAATTTTGATCTAAAAGATCATATCTATTCAAAACTGGTATCGCTAATACTGGTATCATTATTTAGTCCACTTTCTAGGTTTTTTAATTAAATCAAATTTTTCTAATGCTCTTTGAATAGTCATATGAGAGCATCGAGCTTCCATAGCCATTTGAAGAACAGATTTTTTTTCGAGTACATATCTTTTATATACCCAATCCCTGTTTTCCCAAGGTGTATATCCTTTAGCCATTATACCTCCTCACATAACTTCATTGATTGCATACCACGCTATCCCCGCTGCATCAGCAACGTTATCATTTTCAGTGTTAATTCCCATTGTTTTGACAAAGTTAATTGTCCGAGCTTTTCTAATTTCTCGAATTTTACCTTTGTACCAGTTCTCTGACTTTCCTGGAAACTCATCTTTTACCGCCTGTTTTTCTATTTTTGTAAAATTTTTATTGCCCAAATAAGATTGCCAAGTAATAGGATGAATTTCATGAACCTTAACCCCATCACTTAATAGTTCTCCCATTATAGCACCAAACACATAAGCCATTTTAATTCCTGTATGCACAGATTTAACAGATATTGCTGCTTCAATAACAACAAAATCAAAATCTAATTCATTTTTAAATGAATGTATTTTTTTCTTAGCATCAAGTATTCTTTCATATATGTCAGAACCATTAAATGACACTTCCCCCCATTTTACTGCAGTTTTTTCATGCATTAAACAAAAAGCAAAACTATTTGTGCTGGCATCTATACCAAGCACTTTATGTACAGCAGGGCGGGAAAGACTAGCCAGAGACACGGTTCACCATTGCCATCAATTCACGATTTTTGGCAGATTCTTCTGCAGCAATACATTTATTACAAACTTTTCCTTCATTATATCTACTAAGAATTGAACCACATTTTGGAGTCTTGCAAATTCTTTTCTTACCAGCAAGACGAGCTTTTTTTTCATAATATGCCTCTTTCAATTTGTCATTTGTAGCTACTCTACAACATTCATCAGAACAGTATTTCATATTATGAGTTTTTGGTTCAAATTCATTATTACATGTATCTCTAGCACATATCATTTTGTAAGCACCAAAGGTTCTATATAAACTTCACCAAGATCTTTTTTATCTTCCCAGCAAACTTTTTTAACTGGACAGCCTTTACAAGCCCAAGTTGATTTAGTAAATGTACGTTCTGGCAAAGTGCCATCTTCATATGAAGCATAGACTTTACGCATCCAATCCCAAACATCATTAATTAGTTCAGTATTCTTTTCATCCATATTAATTGGAATAATTAAAAATGAATTATCATTTTTATTTTCATAAAAAAAGAAACCTTGTTTAGCTCCACGAATTTTCATGTAATGTAACAGTTGAATCTTATGATATGGCAATCCTTGCATCTCTGCTTGTCTTATATCAAAAATTTCTTGTTTAGCAGATTTTATTTCACCAATTACTTCTAGTCCGTCCCATTCAATAATAGTATCTGCAAATCCTCTAATTGGCGGATCATCATTGGTAATTTCAATTTCATTTGATTTGAATACTGGTGTTTTAGCAAAATTCTTCTGAATACGATCATGGACATACGTACCATTATCCATATTAGAGACACCCATAACATCGGTTTCATTTTCAAACTCAGCACCAGTAAAAGCAATGAACCAATATCTAGGGCAATTACCATTACCATAACCAACACTACTAGGAGCAAAAGTTTTCTTTTGGGTAAATTCATTTGGTCTTTTACCACTTAATACTGCCTCCTCATACATTTTTGCAAATTTAATTGGATCAAATCCATTAGGGTCTGACATTTTTTGAAATTTTAAATTAGCTATAACATCTCTACCCATTATTTTATACCTATTCTTTTATTACAAGAAGTACACATAATATATGTTTTTTGAGTATAAGGACAATCAACATCAACAACAAAATGTTTATGAAAAACATTTTTAAACAGTTTCATCATGCCCCATATCTTGCACTGTATTTTAATGCATCTACTAATTTACTAATAGCTTCTTCTGCTGTAAAGTATACATTTTTCTTTTTTGCATTCTCCCCGCCTTTTTCAAAGGTGGTATAAAATCTAGCCATAACAGCAAATTTAGCAGATAGAGCTTGCATCTTTACAATAAGATCGGGAGCTTTAGTTGATGGTACATCTGGTTTAGCAATCAATTTAACAATTAAATCAAGAGCATAATCAAGATCAGGATCATTCATGTATGTTTTTATATCATTAAACTCTGTAAGTTCATTGACTAATTCAATTGTCGGTTTATCCATTTTTCCTATCATTTCTAAAATTTATAAAATTAATAGTAGTATTCACAAGAACTGCAAAAAAAACTAGTATATCAACAATTAGTATAGCTACATTCATTCTAAAATCCTAACTACAAATTGGCAAGGATCTCCGCCATCTTCCCATTCTTTTTCTTCTTCCTCAGATATAGGCTCTATACCATCATGAGTAGCACAAGTAACATCTGATACCCAACCACGATCAATTCCGTTGTTAAGCCAAATTGAAAACTCATCTAATTCATCTTCATTTATCATTATGTGTCTCCCAACACTCTACCATTTGTTCAAATAATGCCCATTCAATTACAGCAAGACGAGTTTTTTGACCTTCTCCACCTAAAATTAATTTAAGAACTGGATATTTATCCCGACTGACTTTAAAAGTGTCTGTGCAAATCTTTGCCCATATTTCTTTACTAATAGAAATGGACTTTGAGTACTCTTTATAATCAACCAAAAAATCATGCCACTGAGCATCACCTTTTTGATAAGCCCCACGACCTGAGTTCTTTTGACCTTTTGCACCATCACGTTTAATTTCTCCACGCTCACTCATATAGCCACACTTGAATTATGACCATTTACACAAGTCCAAGTAACCGATCTTCTATCACTTGATAAAAATGCTTGATAAGTAAGAACATTACAACTTTTATCTTGACATTGAAAACTTCCATCAACTGGATCTAAATAATTATTAACATCTGGCTGTTTTTTATTAAGAAAAGATTCAAGATTTGTCATATATCTCCTTTTCTAATTTCTTAACAACATCGGAGTTTTCTCTTAGGTACTCTATTGCTTTTGTACGACCTTGAAAACGTTCTTCATTTACTGTATACCAAGCACCACCTTTTTGAACAATTCCCATCATCTCAGCAACATCAAGGGTTTCTCCAACGGAATCAACTCCCACTTGTTCCCCTTGAAAATAGAAGTCATAACTGCCTGATAAGCCCATTGGTCCCGTTTTATTGTAATCAATGATCCAATTAACTGGTCTGCCAACTTTTTGTTCAATAATTTTGTCACCAACTTGGATTCCAGATTTAATCGCATTTGCATCAGCTTCGGAAGCCCAGAGTTTGATAACGGTACTGGAGAAAAATTTAACTGCCATTCCTCCTGTTGGGATGTGGGATGCATGCATAGACCCAAACTGATTTCGCTGTTGAGAAATAAGAACGAGTAGCGTACTTTTGTTTGCATAATTAAGCATCTTGACTGCATGTGTCATATCCTTTGCTTCTGCACCAATCTGCTTGGTATCTTCTAACTTTTTAAGATCAGAACTATCTTTTTCAAAATAAATTGCAGGTAATAAAGCAGAAATAGAATCTACTACAATAATATCTACTCCAGCTTCCATAAGTTGCTGTGCAACATCTACCATATCATTAATTGATTTAGCAGGTGAATAAATAAGATTTTCTGAATCTACACCTAATTTTGCTGCCCATACTGGATCATATGATGCTTCTGCATCAATCCAAGCACAAGTTTTACCTGCTTTTTGTGCATCACCAATCATTTGCAAACAAAAAGATGATTTACCAGCAGACTTATTTCCCCAAATAAGAACTTGACGACCAAAACCCAAGCCACCTTTTAAGCCCATTGTTAAACCAATGCTAGGAGTCTTTTGCTTTTCTACGTTTACTGTTGTTGCTAGTTGTAACCTTGCTCTTGTTTTTGGCTCTAGTTTTGCTAGAATCTCTTCCGTTATCATTTAAACTCTTCTCTAATTCTACTGCTAAATCTTTAATTTGTTCATTACGACTAGTTATTAATAAATCTATTATTGAATAGATTGCTTTTTCATCTTCTGCTCTTATGACCAAAAGATATTCGTTTTCCGTTCCTTTAAGTACATAGGAATGAGCCATATACTTATATTATACAGTATTTATTCAGATTCTGCTGGTGTTTCTTCAACTACTGCTTCTTCTTCTACTGGTGCTGGAGCATCAGCCAAAGTAAATGTAAGAGCTTTTGTCTCTTCATTTTGATTAACTGCAATACTTTTATTTGAATAATCTGTAACTAGATCTTCTAGAGAAACTTCTACAGATCCTAGTGTTTTAATAATTGATGCACAAATTTGTTCAATGCTAATTTGAACATTAGTATCTGGAGCTGCATCTGGCGTTACTTCTGTTGTTACTTCTTCTGTTTTGTTAGTCATTAACTAACCTCCTTTATGTATAGTGTGCCATCGTCCATTTTAGCGATAGCTGGATCACAGATAGATCCTGATTTCATTTTACCCAAAGCTGATGTGTACATCTTTGGGAAAGCTATTACTCTTTCTAATTTTTTATCTGCATCAGATAAAATTACATGAGCCATCATTTTGTTAGATTTTGTTTTATAATGTGTAAAATCTAGCACAAGCCTCTTACCAGCATCAATTTTTAATTTATCTTTGTATAACCAATGAACAAATGTTTCATCTGCCTTATTGACTACATCATCAATTGTAACATATTTATGAATGCGATTGTCACCAACTAAGAAAAAATACATCATTCCCGTCTCAATTTTTGTATTTACTTCATGAAAAATACCAATAGAACCAGTATCATCTACCAACTCTACCCGTGACCAAGTAGGACCTTTCTTAATTGATTTAACCATTGCTAATAAAACAAAACATCCTTCTTCAAGAAAATCTACAAGAGGATTAACTTGAGATTTAATTGTAGGACTTAATTTTCCTGTATCAAATTTTGGAATGCCAAGATATTCATATAAGTTTTCACTTTCAGATCCTTTGCGTGGATTATCTGTAAATGCTGCAGCACCAACCATATTAAGAGAGTCTATAGCTCTTGAATTGATACCACTACCCTTAGTCCCCGCCTTCTCTTTAAAATCTTCATATGAAGTAAATGGACGAAGTGCTTTTATTTTGCTACCAATATTATCAGAAATATATTTAATATTAGAAAGACCAAATCTTATAGAGTTTCCTTGTATGCTGAAATCCAACTCGGACTCGTTAATATGCGGAAATAAAACTTTAATGCCCAACCGTTTAGCTTCAAGTAAGTAGTCTGTCCTAGCATCTTTATCTTTCTCATTTTTGAGAATGGCAAACATAAACTCAAGAGGATAATAATGCTTGAGCCAAGCAGTATAATAAGACAACATACTGTAAGCAATAGCGTGAGAACGATTAAAGGAATATCCTGCGTGAGCTTCAAAGTCATTCCATAATTTGCCAGCATCCTCTGCTGTAATATGCTTGCTCGCACCTTGAATAAACTTTTCTTTGTAAGCATCAAATTCACTCGCATCTTTCTTTTTACCAATAATTTTACGAACTTTATCTGCATCTGACCAAGACATTCCACCCAAGTGCACACATGCTTGCATAACCTGCTCTTGATAAATAATTACACCATATGTACGCTCTGTAAATTCATGCATAATTGGATGGACATAAGTTACTATCTCTTCACCTTTTTTACGCCTTACATACGATCCTCCAACTGTATTCATAGCTCCTGGACGAACCAATGCATTTGATGCAGCCAAATCTTCAAACTTATCTACACCCATCTTCATTAGCAAATTTGTATATGGAGTTGCTTCTGCTTGAAACACGCCTTTAGTAAATCCACTTGAAAGCATTTGAAATACTTTTGAATCATCAAGAGGAATTTCTTTTAAAACAATATTTTCTTTTTTAATATGTCTAATTGTTTTAATAGAATCATCAATAACAGATAAAGTTTTAAGTCCTAATACATCAAGCTTAATTAATCCCAAATCCGCCGTTTGTTCCATATCATATGCAACAACTGGAATACGACCAGACACAGATTCATTTGGATCTTTACGAGTTTCAATTGGAACATATTTGCTAATATCATCTTTAGCTACGACAACACCAGATGCATGCATTCCACTACTACGAATTTTACCTCTAAGCATAGAAGCATACTTAGTTATTTCAGGATATTTTTTTCTAAATTCTTCTGTACTGGCAGAACGCTCATATTCTTCAAATGTTTCAATGCCCTTAAGAGCTTTATCAACTTCACCAAGTGGCACTAAAAATGCTCTAGCAACGTCACGAATAACTCCCTTATCTTTAAAATAAGTATAAGTAGAAATAGAAGCAACATGTTTAAACTTCTTTTTTAAATAATCTTTGACTTCACCTCTACGCTTATCAGCAAAATCACAGTCAATATCAGGCCAGTCTGCTCGTTCTTGATTAATAAATCTAAAGAACAACAAATCGTATTTAACTGGATCTACGTCTGTAATGCCAAGAAGATAACAAATTAAAGAACCTGCTGCTGACCCACGTCCTGGTCCAACAAGTATTTCATTCTGCTTCGCCCAATTAACCATATCACTAACAACGAGAAAATAGCTAGAAAAGTTTTTGTCTTCAATAACTTTAAGCTCTTCTTTGAGTCTATTCTTATACGTCTCATTTTCTAATCCCATATCTACTAGAGACTTTTCACACATTTCTGTGAGTGTTTTTAATGCATTTTTCTTTGGTACTGGAAGTAGATCAAGATTTTCATGGAACTCATAAGATTCAATCTTATCTGATATTTCTACTGATGATTGATATATGTCTTCTCTTTCAATTCCCGCTTTTTTAAAGTCTTCTTTAATCTCATCATAGGATTGAATATAAACGTTGATATCAGAGAAACTGATAGGGCGGTTGGGATAAAGATGATCAAACCTATCAAGAATACTAGATCTTTGACGACCACTCTCATAGTCTGCTTCTTTATTTGCAGTTGGTTTTGTAGAAAGAATAAGAAGCAATTCTTCCAAATCTCTTTCATCTTTTTTAGCAAAATGACAATCTCCTGTAGCAACTGGCTTTATTTGAAATTCATCTGCTAAAGCTAGTAAAGCAGTATTTAATTCTACTGGATTATGAGATTGGACTTCAATATAAAAGTCATCACCAAAATGATCTTTATACTGCTTGACTAAATCTCTTGCAACTTCATTATCTCCACGTTCAAGAACTTTAGAAACAAAACCACCCATACATCCAGATAATACAATTATACCTTCTCCATATTCAAAAAGTACTTCTGCATCAATTCTTGGTTTATGATAGTAACCTTCTGTCCAAGCAATTTGTGAAAGCTTTTGAAGATTTTTAAGACCTACATCATTTTTAGCTAATAAAATAATATGAGAATACAAGGAAGTATTGTCATCTCGTTTTGCAACTGCTCTTTTATCAAAACGATCTGTAGCTGAGATATAAGCTTCTAGACCGAGTATAGGCTTCATACCTAATTCTTTAGCTGCGATTTGCATATCTCTGTGAGATGACAATGTTCCATGATCCGTAATAGAAAGTGATGTTTGACCTTGTGCTTTTGCAGCATCAAGTAATTCATAAGGGGTGTTTAACCCATCCATTAAGCTATAATGCGAATGGACATGCAAATGCACAAAATTAGACATCTTTATCTTTTCTATTAGTTTCTATTACCAGTCAACGGATGCTGACGTAGATGACTCTGATTCACCAGATGACTCTGATGTTACACCAAAGTAAAAAGCTTCTTGATCTGCATAAGGAATATCACGAACTGCTGTCTTTTCAAGATCAAACAATTCATACTTATCAAAATCAATTGGTTCAATTTTTGTAGTTGGAAGTGGAATAGCTGAATAACTTGTATCAGTTGCTCCGCTACCTGTACGCTTAATTTTCCAATTAGTATTTGTAATACTACCAGTCTCTCCCGCCCATGCAATTACTGATTCAGTAATAGCTTTTGGACCAAGACCTTGTGAAAGAATTGCAACATATGGATCTTTATTTCCATCATCTACAATTACATTTGCATAAAAACGCTTTTTACCGCCCCATTTAGCTTTAGGATCACGACGATGCATTTCACATCCAAAGCAACGACCTTGATCTTCAATAGAGCAAAGAGCTTTACGCTTGTAATCTGCAGGATTTGAATGCTCTACTGCAATAAAAGCAGAACCAGCTTTTTCATTATAGTTTTCTGAATTGGGATCAATCTCTTGCATAAAACGAATCTTTAAAGATTGACCATCATTAATTTTCAGCCAAGTACCTTTTTGACCTTCTTCGGAAAAATCTTGCTTTTCCATTTGTTGATTTAGTGCATTTAAGCCACGAACTATTCCCATATTATTCTCCTTAGTGTAATGGACATTAACCTGTCCTATAACTTAATTATACCACTTGATAATGGCTTTGTCTACTAGATATTTGCATATTCAAAATGTGGAATTGCATTCTTTACACACTGTTTTATTTCTTCATTTGTAAGATCGCCCACATCTTTTGCTTCATGAGGATACATAATATCACTATCATATCTAGCCCATAATACATTTTTTCTATTTAATTTAGTAGCAATTGTATTACCTAAAGCTTTGCCAGCCCCGTCATTATCTGTCATAACAATAATTGTTGATGCATACTTATTTAAGTTTTCAATATTAATACTAGATATATTACCACCTAGAGTTGCTACTGCATTTGGATATCCTGCTTGCCATAAACGAATAGCATCAAAGCTAGACTCTACAACAATAATAGTTCCACCTTCACGTTTTGCTCTATGCAAATTAAACATAGTTTTATTTCTTGGAAGATTGGGACTATTTTTAAATGACTTACCCTGTATTGATCTACCAATAACTCCCACCAAAATTCCATCTGGTGAATGTAAAGGAACCATTGTCATATTTTGTTTAGAAGAAAATCCTAGTTGAAAATGTTTCATAGCTTCTTCATTTATATTTCTAGAAAGCAAATAATCTTTTCCGCCATTTTCATTAGACATTAAATTAACATGAGCATTCTCAACCACTTGAATAGGGAAAGGATTAAATTCTGGCTTTTCATCAAGTAGATCTTTTAATTCTTCTTCAAGTAATTCTGCAGATGATAATTTATTTTGAGATATAAATCTTAATGCTTCAAAACTATTTCTATTTGTTAGCTTCATTACTAAATCTAATAGTGTTCCACTTACATCACAATTTTGATTGAAACAAGTATAAAGACCATTTACATAACTTACAGTAAATGCTGGAGAATCTGTATTGTGATGAAATGGACATAAGCACATAAAATTAGTTGATGTATCTGATTTAATTTCTACTCCGCAAGAACGCAGAATAGAGCGGATATCCGCTTTAGTATATGAATCCATATTTTTATCCTCTAGATATTAAACTCTGACCAGAAAAACCTACATATTTAAATGCTTTAGCTTTACCGATATACATACCATACATAACAAGATTGAAAGTATAGTGATCTTTTTCTTCATTATATTTTACATTAAACTGTGGCTGCATGTCAAGGACAGGAACGTAACCTTTGTCTCGCATTTGCTGAACCAAAAGTCTTTCATAATCTTCTTTTGACTTCTGGAACTTAGAATCATCTTTAATCGTTCCATTAATCCAGAAATCATGTATTTTTCTTGGGTACATGATCACCTATCTTTAGTATAATTATACCAAGATAAGTAAACATAGCATAAATATTAAGTTATTGGAACATCATATACTTCAGATACAATTCCTCTATTTAAATCCCAGTCCAAATACATTCCAAATTCTGTACCGTGTCTATTTTTTCTACTAACAATTTCCATAATATTAGAGTCAGGATTCTTATGAACTGCAATAGCCATATCAGCATCATATTCAATTGCTTTTGACCAAGCAACTTGACTAAGCATTGGTGGAGAATCATGATCCGATGTTTCTTCTGCAGTTGCAGCAGTAATATCAATTACAGGAATATTATTTCTCATAGCAAGCATTTTAAATTCACGAGAAATATTCATGTTACGTTCTGTTGGAGCTTTTGAATTATTAGAGTCTGCAAACAATTGATGATAATCTAGAATAACTAAATCTGGTTTATGTTGATCAATTTTTGCTTGAACTGTAGTAGGAGTTACTTGTCCCGACCCTTCATTTGATACAAGAATAAATCCATTCTTATCTAAAAACTTTTTTGATCCCCAATCATCAAATTGCTTGATATCAATACTACCTCTAGCAAAATCTGAAGATTTAAATAAACCAGATCCAAGCATAGTATAAATACGATCACGCATGTTTTCAGGTGTCATTTCAAGAGATATAATCATAGGCTTAAAACCCTGTTCCCAAGCCTTACAAGCAAGATAAGAAGAGAACCAAGTCTTACCTTTACCTGGCCATCCAATCATCACGATAAGGTGTCCTGGAGCCATTCCAGTAGGGTATGCATAATCAATAGCCTTAAATCCAGTCATAATTCCTGGACTACCACCCATTGCATCTGATCTTGTACGAACTGCCTCAAAATGTTTTTGTGCAGATTTATAATCAGTTAAATCAACATCTCTTACATTAGCTGTAAGTTTTCCTAATGATGTAAGTTCTGATTGCATTTGAGAAATAATTCTAGAAGATGCTTCTGTTTTAAGACTTGCACCAGATGCTAATAATAAATTTCTAATACGACTAGCTAAATATTCATTCTTTAATTGATCTAAATAATATGCTGTCTCACCTTTGACATGTGCTGGTTCAAAATCTTTAAACTTGTCAGTAAGAACTGAAATATCTGGAACAGCTTTAAATTTTAAATAATAAGACTTTAACCCATCCCACACATCTTTATGTGATGTAAACACCTCATCAATATTATCAGCAAGTACTGTTGATATATCTTTATTATTACAAATTGATGTAATGACGGCAGATTCAGTATTCATTGTCTCTTTCTTCAACCATTGTCTTTGTTCTTGCTCTGATTAATTCCCGACGGGTTTTATCTTCTTGTACTTGTTTTAAAGTAAAATCTAATTTTTCAAAATTATAAAAGAACCATGTTAGGGGATGACCTACTTTGTTCATATTAAAATAATACTCTAATAATTCTTTACAACGATCATACCCTACACTATCAATAACATCTTGCATAGCCCACTTTTCACGATATCTATTGACTACTGCTGTTTTATTATAAGTTTCTTTATACAAAACACAATATAATCCAACTAGACCATATGCAAGCTTTGCTTCATCTTTTGTCATTTCTTACCCTTTAATTCACCTTCAACTTCATTAACCTTTTCAATTAATTTAGTTTCTACAAACTTATAGACTCTATCTGTAGCTTCATCAGTTGATTCCCCGTCACGTTTAAAATCTTCTACAGCAATTCCTATCTTAATATTTTCATAATTACCAAGATTACGAGTATACTGCAAATCTACTCTTATGCTAGTCTGGTTCGTCATGAGATTCTTCCTTTTCATTTAGTGAAAATCCTGGCTTAAACTTTTTAACACCGCCCTCGGCAAGTTGCTGGTACAACATCATAAGTCTGTCTGATATGCCTATCATAGCATCAATATCCTCTTTTTGTACAGCCAACTCCATTGTGAATTCCAACACACGCAAAGCTTGATCTAATACATGCTTTGAATCTTTATTTAATTTCTTATCTACCATTCAGGCTGTTTCCAAACTGGGATAAATTCCCCATCGTTGTTTTTAACATATAAAATGTTTTCTTGTTTAATTATAGCTTCTAATTCTGCCCGACTAGGCATATTTCCTGGAGTAATTTCACCATCAATTCTAGGTCTTCCCCTATGAACTGTTTTAAAAAAATCATGCATATTTCTTACATCATCTTCACTCCACATGTATTTTCCTGGAGTTTTATTTCCATTAAGAGAATAGACTCTTTGAGGAAATTTTAAATCTCCTCTATATAGATGCATTTTAATTGTATCTTCATGTTTACCAATAATTTTTACAACTTCTGATATAGGATAAGCATGCTGCTTATTTTTGTTGACATCTGTCAAGCTATAAGCAACACGCTTTCCTAGTTCGTAGTCCCAAGCAATTAACAAGTCTTCTGCACGAGATCGTCTTAAAACTTTATGAAGCTTACTGTTTAAGTAGAAAAACCGTAACCGTGTTGATGTGCTTCTTCTAGTTTTGCGATCCATGAACCAAACCTATTATCTCTCCTGACCATCCATCTTTTCCCACACATGATACAGAACAATTCAACACGTAAGTTCTGAGAATAAACTCGGTCTACAAAAACACGCCCTGTACATTTATTACATTTTATCATTATTAATTTTTATAACTAAGAATTACTTAGTTTTACCTAACTTGGTTGTTACTGCTTCAGTTACCTGCTCTGCTACAAGACCAAATGCTGGATCTTTTTTATTAACAAAACGCAAAATTACTGGCACTAGTGAACCCCAAAGAGCATTTGCAACAAGTGCCCACTGTGCACCCTTAAAATTAACAATCGAAATATTACTTGTACTTGAAACGATTGTTGCTGCTGCAATAACTTGACCAAGCAAGTTACGACCATATGATTCAATTAACGCTTGGTTAATTTTCATTTTTTTTCTCCTATTGTTTATGAGGTAAATGTTTTACCATCAACTACACAAGTATAATCTCGTGTAATTTGTATCAATTGTACATGAGGATAATCATTAACAACATGTGCTATTGCAAATCCCGCTTGCCAATTTTTTTGGATTGAATAATCCATTTTTGTCTCGTCGCATAAATGCCCTATTTCAAATCCACGCAGTTCTTGACCACTTAGATTGTATGTTTGAAAATATGAACCCATACGATGAGAATGTCCACGAACTAAGGAAATCCCCCAGTTTTGAACATCGTTACGCACAGACTCTCCAGAGTGCTTAGAAATGGACTCGCCATGATGACCATACATATCACCAAAACGCTTAACTGGTGGTTCATTATATAAATGCCAGTTAAAGCCATACTTATTATATTCATAGAGTGAATCTGGTGTAACGAAATCTAGTAATGTTGGAGCTTTCTTTGCAATATAGTCTCCGTGTCTTGTCCATCCATGATTACCATCATGAAAATGACAATCTGCATTTGGAACAATTTGTCTAATATCTTTTAAGAATTGTCTTGTTCCTGTAACTCCGCCGTCCATAATTGAAGCAGATTCTTCCAAAGGAATACCATCAGCCCAACGACTTGTTGAATCAGCATCATCAATGTCACCAAGCAGATCAACTGCATCTGGTTTCCACCATTTCATAACTTTAAGAAACAATTCTACTTTACGTTCGTCATGACGGGGGAAGTGAACATCCGACACCATCATCCATTTTAAATCATTAGTCATATAATCCTTTTTCTAGGTTTAATTCATTGTAGCGTACTTTGCTATATTTTGTCAAGCAACATGTGCTTTATTATGCTCTACTCTTGAGCATATAAATAAATTAATTAATCTATTGTCTTCTTTATCTTCATTAATATGATGGATGGTTTCCCAATCTTCAATAATTCTATTTAATTGTTTTTCTATTATTAGGCGGTGTTCATAATACCAGCCTTTAAAATTTTTAGGATGCTCTGGAATTTTTATTAAAACATATCCTTCTTTACTGATTTTTCTATCTCTTTTTGTCCAAAATTCGATAGGATGATACATTTTTAAATCAAAAGACCTAAGTTATTCATCAATTGGATCTCCATCTGTATGAGCAAGAATATCTTTTGCAGATACTTCTATTATACTAGATGTTATCCATAAAAGCACATCAGGATTAGTAATATGTCTTTTCTTTGAATCACTAATTAAATATATTTTACCATCTGATATATCTTTAGCTAATGTGCCATCTCTTAATCCTAGAGAGCCAACTAATGCTATCCCCGCCAATTTTTCTTCTTTTGTTTCAATTATTGGAAGTGACCAAGTGTTCATGGCTCTCTCAGATACGAACTTAAACTTTTTTTTACCCTTTATATAAAAATATCCTTTTTCAGTGTGAGCTATTAAGCCACTAGGAACGACGGGGGTAAAAAGTTTAATTTTTTGTTTCTGTTTTTTTCGAAATACTTTCAGAATATTCATCTATAGCTTTCTGCTTATCTTCTTTTTCTTGCATTAACTGTGTCATTTCTGCTCTAAGTATAGCAACTTGAGTTTCATAATTTGAAACAAGTTCACCAATACGTTGTTGTAGAGCAGTAATTACTAATTCTGCTTTATCCATTTTGTTCCGTTTCTATTATTTAGAGGTTGGTGGTGCAGTTACTTCTACCTGTAGTTTAGCCAGCTCTGATTCTAAAACAGCTTGTTTTGCATCTAAATCTGAAATTTGCAAGTTTAAAGAATCTATGGTTGACTGTTCAGGTGTTGCTACTGCTTGATTTTCTTTAAGATTTAAAGCGGTATTATATCTAGCATAAATTAAATTTTTTAAATGCTGTTCAATAATCTGTACTTTTTCATCATTTGTAAGTTCTAGTGTCATGTTTCCTCCTATCTTATTATACCACAGAGTGTACTATTTTTTTATTAAAATCTATATCCGCATAAAAACCAAATTCATCAAGGGTTCTTTTTGAACCTAATTCAAAATCTCCAATTATTTTATTATTTATAATTCTGCCAATTTCAAAATTTGATTCTAAAAGTATCTTATTTGTTTCATCAGGAAAATCATGACCAGATAATCTTCTTTTACTTGATATTGGATCGCTATAATATAAATGATAAAGACTTTGTTTTTCTGGCAACATTAAATCATAACCATGAGTAAATAATCTTATTGCAGTTAAAAACTCTTCCCCCCAATTAAACATTTTTATATTTGGTTGAATACTAGCAATACTTCCAGAAGAAAAAATTTCTCCTCCTGAAACAGATCTTGTAAATACATTGCCTTCTTCATTTTGTAAAGCTTTTTGATGCAAAAAATTATTATTTAAAAATTCTTCTTGAGAATTTAAAGTTCTTTCAAAATCTGTATAACAAACATATGGATATTTATCTAAAACTAATTTAGACTCTTCATAATGATATCCTGAAGGATAAGCACTCAATACTGGATTACAACCTTCTTTAAGATATTTTTTATAAGTTGATATAAAATGTTTATCCCAATTTTTATCAAATCTAGTATGAGAATCTATTTGAAGATAATAATCTTCTCCATCATAAAATTGGTTAGCTCTATATCTAGCATATCCTACACCTAAACCTTCTGGTGCTTTTATTTTTTCAATTTTAATATTATTTAATTTTGGCACATCAATTTCATTTTCATAATAACATAAATGTATACCAAAATTAATATTATTTTCATTAGACAATTTATCAATACAATCTTTTATTGTTTTTACCAATTCATCATCATGATATGCTGCTATCTGTACAAATATACTTGACATTTTACCATTTTCCTATTGGACATATTGCTGTCTGTAATTTAGTTTTTACAAACATAAAGCATCCACACTTTTTACACTGTTTTGTTAAATTTATAAATTCTGGACAAGATTTACAAATATCAAATCTTTCAGAACTTTTTTCTTCAGATGTATATTCTGTATTAGGATTCAATACATCCCAAGGTCGTGTTTCACCCAAATTTTGCTTATATTTTTCCCAAGGAGTAAGTTCTTCACTCATCTACCAATTCCGTTCTATAATTATTTAATACGGCTTCAGCCATATTAGAATTTATGTTTACTAGATAGTCTTTTTCATTAAAAGAATAACTTAAATAATGTCTATCTTCTGCAGATAAATCTGGATTTATTTTATAATCAATAATAGATTCTTTATTTATAAAGAAAATAGCCAATGGATTATTTTTTCCAGTAAAAGAAATAAATAATGATTCGTCTTTGTATACGTTAATTTTCATATAATACATTGTATCATAAAAAATATTTTTTATCCACAACAACCATTTGCTGCATAGTCAGCATCTGAAATAGTATATGTATACGAAGCACTGGCTAAATTACCATTTGCATCTATGTAATTATAATAGCATGTACAGGTTACTGTGCCTCCTGTAGGCGTTGGTGTGGTCGTTGTAGTAGTTGTAGTAGGTGCAGCAGTTGTAGTAGTCGTTGTAGTTGTAGTAGGTGCAGCAGTTGTAGTAGTCGTTGTAGTAGTTGTAGTAGGTGCAGCAGTTGTAGTAGTCGTTGTAGTTGTAGCAACTGTTGTAGCACTAGATACTGCTCTTGGAGATGCATAATAACCTGAAGTTAATGGGTCTTGTACAAAACCTATCACATGTATATATCTTCCTGCAGTACCAACTGTAATTGGATTAGCAGTACCCTGACTGTAAATTGTATTTCCAGATGTGGCTGACCATGTATTGGATACTCCAGATGAACCATTTGAAAAATTATATGATATTGCAGATGTGCTTGAAGTTGAAGCAACACACCAAGAGTATGAAACTATATTATTAGAAGTATTACTAAATGTCCAACTTGTACCATTTTGACTAAATGCTGGTGTATCAGCAATTGCTGCAGATATTGTATTTGATGCTATGTATGTATAATTACCAGTTTGACCTGCATCTGCATAAGCAGTAACAAGACAACGTAATGATCCTGATGTTACTCCTGACAAATCCCCCGCTGCAACTACATATGTTGAATTTGTATATGGAGAATTTACTGCACTAAAAAAATTAAGGACTGTTGATCTATATTGTTGTGAAAACCATTCATATGAATAACTTGATGCTCCCGACCAAGTTCCATTTGTTGTTGATGCAGTTTTTCCAAGATAAACAGTTGATGGAGTAGCAGATGGAGCTACAGTATTTGTAGGTGCTGGATTATGATAAGTTAATTGTGTTGGCGATGCGTCTGTTCTATTTTGTCCAAATGAAGCTGCTGCAGATGTAGGAGAACCAGCAGAACCTGCTACAGTATAATAACCATTTGTTGCAGATACAGCTGTTAAACTAATTGTATTTCCAGATCTTACTCTTATAAACATTGGCATCGAACTTGATGTTTGTGTAAGACCAGTTCCTGTACCCGCCCCAGAACCAGTTATATTATATGTTGCTGTCCAACTATTTGCATTATTTGTTGTTGATACATTAACAGTTGCACCATAAACAAGTGAAATAACATAAGCATTTTCAGTTCCACTTGAAGTAAATGGAATCTGTACAGTTGAATATGAGCTAGAACTACTATTAAAATTTATAAAATAAGATGCAACTTTAACTCCACTAGCACTTACTAAAAATGTATCAATATTTGTTGATGATGTTGGAGCACTCCATGTAACTCTAAAATTATTACTATTATCATCAATAATAGTAACTCCAGTAGGTGCATCTGGAGTTGTATTTGCATTTGATACACTATAAGAAAAAGCATCTGGTGCAACTGCAGCAGTTCCCGCAACATTTGCAGAATTTGAAGTATATCCAGTTTGACTAGCTGTAATAGTAAATGTTGCAGTACTTCCTTGTGACATATTAGATACAGTAAATGGATAAATATAAATATATGGAATTCCAGCACTAGATTTTGTTCCCCAAGTCAATACAGGAGTTGTTGTAGAAGTTGTACTTAATAAAGAAGCAGAATATGTTCTGTTTAATCTAGAATCATCATCACTTATATAACTAGTGAATCCACCAGCTGCAGTAGTACTTGGTCCAAAATTTGGAGCTGCTGCTAAGGGCTGAACAACTTGATATGAATTGCCAAAAAAATTATAAGAATTACCATTATTATCAATAACAATATCTCTTACTATAAAATAATATTGTGCTGATGCTTCAGCAGTAGAAATTGTATGAGGACTTGTTGCATCATATCCAACATACCCGCCTTGTGTACTGGAAGCACTTGCAAGTGTAGATCCCCATTGTAAATAAGTTCCTACAGATGAAGCATTAGAATATGTTCCTTTTGTAAATATAAATTTATCTCCTGATGTAATATTTGTTGTTTTTGTATTTCCAGATGAATCTTGTGCAATTAATGTAGGTGATGTTAATTGAGTTGGGGCAGAATATACTGCTTTTACTGGAACATTACCGCCACTTAATGCATATACTGGTGTTGAAACAAAATCTGTATAACTATTTTGTTGTTTATCTAAAACATAATAATAAATTGTACTTGAAGGTGTAGCTGAAAGTGTAAGAGTTGATGTATATACTCCAGTTGTATTATTAAATGAAGTTGTTGAAACTCCAGAAGAAATTGGTGTTCCTCCCGCCAAAACTTGAGCGGGAGTAGTATAAGTTCCAACAGTACTTGAATACCAAGCTAATGATGACCTATTTGAATCTGGAATATAACCAGGAGTTACATTCCATGTTGTAGAATAAGTTAACACTAATGAATTATAAGTTAAAGAGGTGCTGTTTGCTGTTGGTATTCTTTTTATAACAATAGGTCTAGGTGTTGCTGGCGGGGAAGCTTCAAAAGTATCTGAAGAATCTACTCCTGTAACCCCGTCAGATCTTGTAGCTGTAACTTCAAATGTTAAATACTTTCCATCAAAACTAGAATTTGAACAATCTATTGATGCATAAGTTGTTACTGATGTAGGACCTAAAATTAATGAACCTAAAGATCCTCCAGGAGATGAAACTGTTGAAGCAAACAGTTTATATGCAAATGAAGTTATTGTTACTCCAGTTACTCCATTTGGAACCCATGAAGTATTATTTGTTTGTCCATAAATTGTATTTGCAGTTGTTCCATTACTTGCATAGGAATATATTGAATTTAATGGTGTTGTTGTTCCAACAAGAGTAGTTCCTGCTGTATCTGTTGAAAAGAATGGAGGAGATGGAGTATATGGTCCAGATTTAGGCCAAAACTGAACCCAACCAGCAACAGCTTTAACAAAAGCTTTTTTAACTGTTGTCCAGCCATTTGAAGTAAAACCTGATGTTGCTGCTTTAATCCAAATAGAATTAGCAGTTGTCCATGTATTTGTATCTTTTTTTACAAAAAATCCCATTTTTATTCCTTAATAAACAATCCAAATATCTCCTACAACACCACCTGTAGAAGGAGTGGTTGTTTGATAATAATAAATTGCTGGTCCAGTTACAAGATGATTTTGTCCACTTGAATCTGTATAAGGACTTTGAATAACCATTCTTACAAATTTATTGGAACTTACAGCAGTATTTCCTGCCATTGTATCAGATAAATCTCCTACATAAGGAAAAGAAGTCATTTGAATACCTTGATTATTTATTTTTAAATAAGGTAAAGTTGGATTAGTATACGATCTTGATGATCCTGCTGGAGTATATGATGAAACAGTACCTTTGCCTTGAATTGTTATTGCTCCCGCTGTATCTAATATTATTTGAGAATATGTTCCTGATTGACCAGAACTTGTTGCAGCTTGTAAAATTATTCCAGTTGAATTTAAAGATTGATAAACATTTGATGCTGCTTGAATAAATATGCTATTTGTAGTTGCACCTGTTGGCAATCCTGTTGCATTTGCTCCAAATAAACTAATAAAATTATTTGTAGAACTACTTAAATTAATTGTACTACTAGCAAATGTTGCCCATGATCCATATGTTAAACTTGGCTTATATCCTGCAGTTGAATCAGTTCCTGTGTATATAAGAACTGTAGGACTAGTAAATGCATCTCCAGTCATCCCGCCTTTTTCTATAATCATACCTACTGCTGGACTTGCAGATAATTGAATAGCACCAGAAGTCCCTGATTTACTTAAAGTTATGAAAGGATCGCTTGTGCCAGTTGTATAATCCCAAGCACCCGTATACAATCCTACTCCACTTGCTGTAACAGTATTGCTCCAAGGAGTTCTAAATGAACCACCCGCTGCAAAATATGGAGAACCAGAAGGTCCAGATGTTGCTATAGATGTTCCTGAAGAAAAAGGAGAAGAAGTGCTGTTTGGAGCAGTTATATAAAGATTGCTATTTCTTGAAATAATATATGAGCCATATGTAGATCCCGATGCTAATATTGATATTAAATCATTTGCTCCATCAATTATTATTCTATTTCCCGCACTACCAGTATTACCAGTTTGAACTGTTCCTGTTATAGAGGCACTTGTTGCATACAGATTTCCACTTAAAGAAACTCTAAATTTATTTCCAGTGGATGTTGTACCAGTTGCTCCTCCAGTTCCTGCCCAAAATACATTTTCTACACCTTGCTCGGAAGAAGGAGAATCTGCAAGTGCTGCACCTGTTGCAACATAAGCACCATTTATACCTGCAGTATAACCAGAAACGTTTGTTGAACTTACAGAAATATTACCAACATTATTTAAATCTATATTTCCAGAAGTATTATTTGCTCCTGCATGATGTATTCCTGTTGAATCAATAGTCCAATTTGCAATACTTCCATACCCTGCAACTAAACCTCCAGACGCAGTTAATATAGCAGTACTTGATCCATTACCAAAATAAATTCCATTGCTATTTAAAATGTAACCATTAGATACTGTTCCCGCACTTCCGCTACCTACTAATGTTCCAGAATATATAGAACCTGCTGTATTTACATTGATGTTACCGCCAAATATTGATGATCCAGTTACATTTAAATTTCCAGATACATTAGCACCTGTTGCATATAATATACCAGAATTTGTTATATGAGCACCATCTGTAGATATAAAAGTGACAGATGATCCTGTAAATGTTTTTGTTGGAGCAGTACTTAATACTACTGTACTAGTTCCAACTGAAGAAATAGTTGTTCCAGATGCTATTCCATACCCAACGACATACATATTTTGAGAAAGACCTGTTACACTCGAAACAGTAAGTGTTGTAGAAGAAGTTGAACCAGTTGCGGTATAAGTATATGAAGTTGAACCTATATCTAAGTTACCCCCAACTATTTGCATATTTCTTGCAATAACTGCACCAGTTGGACTTACGCTAAATGGAGCATCACCAGTAGAATTTCCAGAACTACTAGCACCTGCCCAAAATGAATATGAAGTATTAGATGCAGATAAACCAGTATATTTAGTAATACCAGAAATAATAAGACTCTCAATTTTATTAGAAGTTATAGCCCAATCTGCAATTTTTGCATTTACAGTTTCAAATGTATATGAACCACTTGTTGGATTAGATATAACAGAAGTTGTAGCTGCAGTTCCTGAAGTAGCACCACCATCAAAAGCAAATATTCCAGAATACTGAGATCCATCTGGTGCTTTTTGAGATGGTCCTAAAACAATTCTTGCTCCGCTTGTTGCAGAGTCTCCAACATAAATTGCACCCCCAGAGCCTATTTGTACAGCATTTTGAATAATAGATGTAGAAGGGTTGATTGGTGTTATAGATGCGGGTGATGTGTTAGATAATAAAGATGCATTTCCATAATCATCATAATATCTAACAACTACATATGTTGGCAAATAAAGATTACTAAAAATATTTGCTGGACTAGTTCCCGACCAAACTAAACCTTGCATACTATAAGTTCCAGATGCTTGAGTAGTTAATGCATTGCTTAAGGTTAATGTAAATGTGGGTGCAGATCCAGAAACTGATGAAACATAAGTATTTGCTGGAATACCAGTGCCAGTAATTATATATCCATCTTGTATTGATGTTAAAGTAACCCCATCAACATCTTTAACATTGTTAACAACAATTGTTGTTGCATTTAATGCTCCTCCTGAAGAATAAGATGAAGTTATTGCATCTGGAGGATTTGATGACCATGTACTACTTGTATATTTTTGATAAATTTCTGCATAAGTTGCTGGTACTGTTGAAAAATCAAATGTAACCACATAACCATTAACACTTGCAATTATTGTTGGTGTTGGAGTTACTGTAGTTAAAGAAGTTGTTCGTGCAGCTACACTAAATGAAACTCCCGCATCTTTAACACCTACAATAGAAATACTTTGAAATGAACTTGCTGAAGTAAATGATGAAAAATATGCTCCAAATTGTGCATACAGATCAGATTTTTTAATTGTTCCAGTTTGAGTTAAATTACCAGTGCCATCTGGATAAAAATAAAAACTTCCAGTAGTTCCTGTTGGAGAAACTAAATTTGCTTGAAATCTTACTCCAGAATTATTTGTTGAAGATGCTGTTCCACCAGAAGTATATGCAACATTTGTTGAACCAGCAAGTGTAAAATATGTAGATGTTGCAGATACTATAACTCCTGTTACATTGTATGCTGATGCTGTTGTTGTAATCCCAGTTATAGTTACTATATTACCTGCTGCAAAATTATTAGAAGCAGTATAAGTTACTGTTGTTCCATCTCCAGTTACATTTGTAATACTTGCTGTTGCACCAGGTAGAGTATAAGTCAAAGATATATCATTAACACTCCAAACAGCACTTACACTTGAAACTGATGTAGGTACTTTTGTATTTACTGTTACTGGACTTGTAGGGATAATATATGCTGGATCACAAAATGAAGTGTTTTCTGCTGATAAAGATTTAAATCTTGCAATTATCCATCTTCCATTAAAATTTTGAGTAGTTATATTTACTGGATCTAATTTACCAAAATAAACTCTTGTCCATCCAGTTGGTGTTCCCGTCCCATTTAAAGTTATAGTAGGGGTTGGAGTTGATGCCCCTTCTAACTCCCAAATTTCTACAGAATCAACAGATGAAGATGTTGGAAATGTTCCATCTGCTGTACCTGCCCCGTATGTTCCAGAGCTTTCTCCATAAGCAACTTTATATCCATTGCTAACAGCAGTCACAGTTATATGTGGCTTATTCACTCCAAATACATGAGCAGTAATGCCACTAATATCAGCACAAATTAAACCTGAAGCATTTAAATTATTATTTGGATCTGCAACTTCTATACATACTTGAGAAAAACTTGTTACCCAAATATTAAACATTGAAGTTATAATTGTTTTAGTAAGACCTAATGTATAAGAAGTACCTGTTGGTGTTTGTTGTGATATTTGAAAAGTATTAAATGGTGTGTAAGCAGTTGCCCCACCAGTAGTTGTAAGTTTTATAACAAATTGAGATGCTGTTGCATTTTCAGGAAGTGTTGAATCCCAAGTAAATGTTACATTAAGTGTATCTCCAGACCATGCTGCAGATAATCCACTTGGATCTCCTAAATTAATTACATAAGACCCGCTACCTCCAGGATAAATAGATGGTGGTTGATTATTAACTGCTGGTCCATATACAGGTGGAGCTTGTGGTGGATTTGTTGTTACATTTCCACCAGTTGTTCCTGAAGCATTTGTTGACCCACCAACTAAAACACCTCTACTATCAATACCAACATATTCAATTTCAGCACCAAGTCTTGCTTTTGTTATTGCAGCTTTTAAAGGGTCTAGACGTGGGTCATCAACATTAATAGGAACGGTTTTATTTTTACCAACTGATTTACCGCTTTTATATTCAGACTTCATGATCCTCCGTTTTATCTAGGACCTATTGCTGTCCAATTTATATAAACAGTTCCTGTAATTGGAACTGCAGTTGTAGTAACATTTGAAGTATTTGTTACACTAATTGATCTATACAACCTATAACTAAAACTGGTTAATCCTACGTTAAAAACGGATATAATTATATCGTGATTTACTTGACTTACTGAACCTGGTGAAGCATTACCAGACCAAACAGTTGCTGTTACTACTGGAAGTCCTGAAAAGCCTGTTGTTCCTGCAGTTGAATCTACAAATGAAACAGTAGCATACCAATCAGGACCTGAAGAAGAAGTTGTTGTATGCCCAGATACACTATTATAAGCAGATGCCCTACCAAATAATATTTTTTGACTTGTTGAATTAAATTCATGAGCATAAAGATCTGAAGAATAATCTGTTGTGCCTGAACCTTTAGCACCAAAATTATTTGTAATAGCTGTAATTGTGTCACTATGTTGATTTACTACACTAATAACTTGATGCCAAGCTGCTAAATCTATAACTGCTGGATCTGAAATTTTTACATATGACATTTATTTTCCCCCGAAATATTCTTGTTTATATAATTATTATACCATCTTTTTGGCATTTTAGTATGCAACCCCTGTCCCCACCCGATTTAAGACTAGCTTTGTATCTAAACCTTTTCCAAAAGTATGCGAGACAGAATGAACTAAATATTTTTGTTGATTTAATCCTGCTAAAGTATATGTTAAAGTAATTACATCTCCTACTTGAATTAATGGGTTTCCAAATATTGTTAATGAGACATCTTTAGTAAAACCATCTAATCCCTTTTTAATAGTATCTATAATTTTTAATGCTGAAGTTTTAGATTGAATCCAATTAGAATCAACTTGTGCTACCTCAGTTATATTTGATTGATCTAAAATAACTTCAATTAAATCTGGGTCTGATGGGGCTATTACTTCATGTGTCCATAAATTTAAATGAATTGTAAAATTATTAATTTGATCTGACTCTTTACTTAAATATACCATATGATTACAATTATTTGCAATAGCCATTTTTGCTCTAAATCCCGTATTAATTACAGTAGAGTATGCTAAAGAATATTCATCAACCCATTGCTTTTGATAAAAATTTTGACTTACAGTATCTATACCTGGAAAATAATACCAATGATATTCAATTGGTAATACATCAACAGTTGTAGCTGCTGGAGAAGTATATTGTACATCATAATAATTTATTCCTAATGCTGATGGATTTGTTTGCATCATATAGCTTTTATATAAAGAAAATAGTCTTTGACCCTGAACAAGACCATTTAAAAATTGTCTATCTTGATACCAATAGCTTACACTTCTTTCTTTTAATGGTTTTTGACAAGCATAAATTTCTCTTAAATTTGCTGAATTTGTAGATGATGCAGAAGGGTATGTGATTGATGTAATTGTAATTGGAGTAATAGAAGTTACAAAACCAAAACGAGTTCCAGCAGTAACTGATATAGGAAGTGTTGGCTTTTTTTGTTGCCCCGTTTTTAAATTTTTACCCAATACTTTCCAACCAGTAGTTATAAAATTTGTAGCTGTACTAGCTACTTGCCACCCTGTTATTTCTACATTATTAATAAAAGCACTTAACACTTCTCCTGCTGTTTCCCCGTCTGATCCATCAGAAGGATAATGAATAACTTTAAGATTAAATGCTTGATCTGCAGATGTTGTATATGTTACTGGATCTGATGATCCTTTTACTAAAATTTTTTCAAAATTATTTACAATACTAAAACATTGACCAGTTACATCAGCCCAAGAAATTATACCACTTGCATTGTACAAAACTAATGCATAATTATAAAGTGGTGTAGAAGCTCCTACTTTAGTATTATATCTAATTAATTCTACAAAATAAACACCTGTAGTTGATGAAGTGCTTTCCATATTAAAAAATAAACCAGCAGATGCTAAATCTTGATTTGGCATATCAAATTTTACTGAATAAGTACTATAATCTTGATCTGTTTCATTAGTAGGATAAACAATTGTTTTTTTATTAGCAGAAGCATTTACAGTAATTCTTTTTATACTTGGAATATTAGGATCTATTGAATTAGCATTAGTTATATAAGTGTTTGTGCCTGATGATAAAGTATAATTAGCATTTATTACTTTTTCAGACAAATTTTTACTTAACAAAGATGATATTCTTTTATGATCTACTGGGACTGTTCCAAAAAGACCTCTTTCTACATTTGTGATATTTCCAGTAGGAGTTACAGTTACATTATAATCAGAAGAGACTGTTGCAATCCCGCCTGAAACATAAGTTCCTGTAGCAGAATCTTTTACTGTAAATGAATTTGATGTAATTGCTGTTATAATTCTAATTACATTATATTGAGTTGGATTAACCCCATCAATACTTACACTTTGTCCTACCTTATAATTATGTACATTACTTGTTGTATAAACAATACTGGTTCCATCGCCTACAGCTCCAGTAATTGTTGAATCAGATAAAATAAGAGTTGCTGCATATTTTTTAGTAAATCTATTTATTTCAGCAGCAAGCTCTAAATCATTTTTAACCGATACTGTAACAGATGATGTTCCATTTGATAAAGTATATTCTTTATAAACAAATGATACAATTTCATTTTCAATAGCTGCATATCCATCATTATTTAATGAAAAAGTATGAAATATGTCAAGAAGAACATTATTATTTAAATTAAATTTATTTGATTTTTCAAGCATATCTTGATAAAGATAATTATATCCTACTGAATCTAAAGTTTGTTGTTGCCAGACAACATCATTAGATGTTGTGTATACAAAAGATGCAGAATTTTTAATATCTGGATTAGTAGCATTTTGTAGTGCTAAAGATTGTTTAATTTTTGGAGCAGTATATCTTAAAGATAATTTTCCAGGTTTTGCTTTATTGGTTATATTATATCCGCCTTCAATAATATTTGAATCATTAACTGTAATTAATGATGTAGGATTGTTTAATATATTTGACAAACTTAAAAATTGCATAATTCCATATTCGTCTATATATGCACCAATTTGATAAGCTAAAAATAACTCAGCCAATGCATCAAATACTGTTGTATCTTTACTATTGCAATAATAATAGAATAGATCCATAGGTGATGCAGGATCATTACATACTTTATAAAGGCTATTTATATCGTAATCTGTAAATCCCGCAAAATCTAAAAGATTTGTAATAATTTCAAAAACAGTTTTTAAATTTGCAACATAATCTGGAACGGGCAATGTTTGAAGATATTTAGATATATCATAAGATTGTATTGTTATACTTTTAATATCATTTTCATCCCAAGTATCTGAATAAAATATTCCTGCTGGTATATATGTACCTGAAGTAGTATATGTACTATTAGAAGACTGTGCATAAGATTTAAGGTTCCAATTAACATATAATTTAATATTCTTTCTTAACATATTTGAAAGTATAGTAGCATTTTGATCACTACTACTGGAAAATAAAGATATTAAACTATTATTGTATGTGGCTGGTATGCCTGATAAAACTATTGTTGCATCATTTGAATTAATAGCAGAAATTGGAATATATGTATTTTTGCTATCTAATGATTTATTTATTGTAACATCAGTTACAAAATCTGTAAGATCAATTTCAAGTCTTGGAGACAATTCAACAAGATGCATTCTTTCTAATTCAGTAACTAAATTTGAATTTGATATAGAAGAAATTTGACTATTAATACTATTTGTAGTTTGTATTACTGTTATTTTTTTAAATGAAGCAGGAGTTATACTAAGTTGACCAGTTGATGTAAACTTTGGCATATCCGTCCATTTATTTGTTGACCAAGATGTACCATCATAATACAAAATAATATTTCCATTACTATCTGAAGTAAAAGATCCAATGCTTGTTCCATCAATAACCACATTAACAGTAGGAATTGTCATAATCGCATTAAACTTTATAACAATTTTATTACTTGTTAAATTTTTTGGATATAGACCAGTAATAGATGATGTATTTATATCTGAAACAAAATACTTATATGGGTTAATATCTGTTGGCATTACATTTTTTAAAAATGGCACGGGATTAGATATAATTGATAGATATGGATTTTGAACAATTGAGCTTATAGGTGTATATGTGGTTGTTGTATATCCATTAATTAATCCATTTAAAGTTGTTGAATTAATTTTTCTAAAATCTGTAGGTAATGAAAAATTTGTATTTCCAGTTGTAATATAAGACTCTCCTGGTCTAAAAAATGTAAATGCTGAATCTGTAGGCCAAAGTTTTTCATATTGAAAATCAAAATATGTTACTTGATATATTTCAGGATCTGTATAATAAACATGAGGATTTGTTGAATCATGACTATAAGTATTTGCATTAATAGTATATGTTAGGGTAGATCCTGATGAAAAAGTATCTGTATCACTTGCCCCGCCAACATATGTAATTACTTTTGTCCAACCATAAGAATTTGCATCAACTGAATTTGAACCAAATTGACTTGAACTTCCTTTTCCATATGCAGATATTTGAATTGGAATTGAACTATCTGTCATTACATATGTAATAATTTTATATGCTGATCCACCACCATTTATAGTTATTGGATAACTTACAGATCCAGTTCCACTTGATAATGTAAAACTATTTGTATTAAAATAAGCATTAGCATAACTTCCTGTAATTCCTGTGGTTGGAGTAGGAGTAGGAGTACCTATAACTTGATTAGTTGTGCTTCCATCTCCAGCAACAGTTAAATACGGGGGATTAAAAAGATTATGATTCCATTCAGCAGAAACTACTGGTTGTAATTCAACAGAATTAGAATTTAAAAATATATTTGAAGATACATTACTTAACATTAAATCTCCGTAAATTCTATAGATAGAGAAACATAATCATAACCTACTGATGAGTTTGTGGGAACCATTCTCTTTATCACATCATATGTAAAAGATGTTATATAGCAATTATATACTACTCCAGTAGATGTTGCAGAATCTACATATGTTGAATCTGATTGAATAGTACCTGGAGTTGAAACGGAAGTTTCTGCAGCATGAGTTAATTTAATTTTAATTGGAACAAATATATTTCCTTCATAGAATGCTTTGATCCAAGCAGCACCTTTAGTTCCTGAAGAATAATCAACAGTATTTGAATCTAAAGTAGGCACATCTGTCCAATCTGCATTTATTTTTGTTTTCTTAGCAACTACATATTTACGCATAGTTCCATTAGCCATTCTTTGAGAACTTTCTATAATTTCATATGAAAATTTAAATGGTTGACGATTATGATCAGTAAGTTTATACCAAGTAGACCCGCCATCTACTGATACTTGTATTCCTGGTGCTATTCTATATACCATTTTTTATCCCTTAATTTTTATTTTTCCTGGATGTGAATTAGAAGGTACAGATTTAGGAGCAGTACTAACTCTATTGGCTCCATTACCACTTTTTGCACCATTTTTGTGTAAAGAGTCTATAGTTGCTTTATGAGCTGCTTTTGCTACTGTTTCAGCAATTGTATCATAATCTGCACCTAAAGAATTTACATTAACATTAACAGCAATTCCTGCTGAATTTGTTTTAATATCTTTTTGACTAACTGATGGTAATTTTGTAACATATGCAACAGTTGCATCAATTGTTTTTACACCTTGAGAAATAGCATCATTTAAATTAGATAATGCTTGAGAAAAGACATCTGTTCTTTGTTGAATTATGTCCATTTTTCCTTGCATTATATTTTCTTTAGTTGTTGCATTAAAATCAACTGTTGCACCTTTTGCTTGTTGATTTAACATTGCTGCTTGCAAATAATTTCCAGATATCAATGCTTCTTTAGATTGTTGATTTAATCCTTCCATTTGCAACTTATAATCCATTTGACGTTTTGCTTCAGTAGATTTTCGTTTTTCAATTTCAAGCTGATGCCTTAATGTTTTAAGAATTGTATTTTCTACTTTTACTTTTGCTTCAAGTTTTGCTTTTACATCTAGTTCTTCTTTTGTTCCTTTGAATTCTACAGGTGGCACATAGCTTGGATCAGTAGTTGTAGTTGTAGTTGTAGTTGGAGTTATAATTTTTTGTTCTTTTAATAAAGCTTTAACGTTTGCTTTCCAAAGCTTTGAAATAGCTTCTGGGTCTTTGCTACTTAAAGCAGCCATCACTTTGTCTGAATCTATAAGCTGTGAATTCATCATTGTAATAGCTTCGGCTAAACCAATTGTATCTCCGCCTAAATTTTTAAAATTTGCAGACGCTTTATCAAAGCCAGGGCTAGATTTTTCCATTGCAGCAGACAATGCATCATAAACTTTTACATTATTTACTATACCTTTTTGATGTTCATTACCTTTTTTTGTAAGAGATTCTAGTGAATCTTTTAAATTAGTTACTGGGCCAGTAGTTAATTGTACCAAACTAGCTGATAATCCTTGAATTGTTTCATCTGATATAATACTTGTTTTTGTAGCACCTGGATCTAATGCTGCAGTAATATCTTCTACATTTTTCTTATATGCTGCTATCTCTTTTTTAATTGCATTTTTTTCAGCTTCTGACATGTAGCCACCAGATTTATTTTGTAATCTCATTTGTGCATCTTGAAGATTCAATGTATTAATTCGTAGCTCTTCTTTACGGTAGTTAGTTTTAGGATCAGTTCTTTGCTGAGCTTGACCACTTTTTGATAAATTATTAGCTGCAAACTTAACAACGTTATTAAAAGCTTCTCCTGTATTACTTGGATTTGTAAGATTCTTTTTTACATAATTAATATCATAAGCACTTTTACCAGCAGCCCGCATTTGAGAAATAACATCTTGTTTTGCTTGATCTTGTGTAAGTCCTCCAGTTATATCAGCATTATATGTTTTATTTATTTGTTTTAATAAATCTTCTTTTGATAACCCAGAAATTACATGAATTTGATCTTTGGTTAATTGATCTGATGCATTAAGATAAGCTTGTGTTAATGTATCCACTGCCCCCATATTATCAGAAATAGATTTTGCATGCTTATCTAACCCATCAGATGTTTTAGCAAAATCATAAACTGCTAAAGGTTTAAAGTTAATTCCAAATGCTTGTGCTGCTACTGAACTTATTGTAATTGAGCCTTTAAGATTATTGCTTTGCTCTCTAATTTTAGTAGCTGAATTTTGAAATACTGTAACAAGCAAACCTAATGCAGCTCCTGCTGCTGCTGCTTGAGGTCCAAACATCATTCCCATTCCAGCAAAAGTTGAAACATTGCTTGCTGCAGATTGGGCAAGAGATCCTTGTGGTAATGCTCCAGAAATCATTGGACCACCCATCATGAGTGCTGAAGAAAATCCCATTTTACCCATCATATTCATTTTTCCATTAGGTTTAGTGATTACTCCTTTTGCTTTGTTTAATGTATTTCCCAGCATTCCTTTATTACTTGTAAATTCTCCATTTTCTAATAGTGGACCATAAGGATTTTTTGAAAATGATTCTGATGAAGGTCTTACAAGTGGATCTTTACCAAAACCTTCAAATCCTGGAATCATTTGTTGAACTGGATCATTAAATCCTAATTCACCTTGTTTATAACCAGATTTAAATGCTTCACCTTGAGACATACCAGCTGCATATGATTCTTTTGTCATGCCAGAAACTTCCAGCATATTTGCAATCATTTCTTCATGAATATCGCTACCAATTGATTTAATTGGCAATTCCATACCATCTTTAAATGCAGTGGAAATCTTTGTTCCACCTTCACTATATATTTTAATTTGATCATTAACAATTTCACCAGCATTTGTTAATAATAGAGCATGCAGTTCAGATCCATTTGATTTAAATTTATCAATTACTTGTACATTGACTTCATCAATTTTTGGAAGCATACTTTCTGTTATATCAAATAATCCTTCTTGTACAGCATTTCCATAATTTTCCCCGACTGCTTTCCAAGGCTGGGTATCTTCTGAAGCTGTAGCTGTTACTTTAGCTATTTCCTCTTTAAGAGGATTATTAATTTTTGCTATTACATCTAAAATTTGTTGAACTGATAGATCAGCAGATTCTGCAAGTTTTGGGGATTCTTCTTGAATACCAATTTCAATACCTTTAATATAATTTTTACCAGATTCTTCTCCTTTAATAGATGGAGAATTATTACCTAGTCCTTTATTTCCCGCCTTAACAACTTCTTCTGCTGTAATTCTTGCTTCTTCTACAGATTTATTTTTACGCTTTACAATTGATCCTGCGACTCTACGACCACTTGTTGAAACATCAGCAGTACGCAATCCACCAACATTACCACTCTTAAAATCAATTAAATCTTCATTATCATTCATATAATAAGTAGAACCAGTTGCTCCAGTTTTTACTGTACCATCTTTTAAAGTTTGTCTTCCTCTTGTAGTTACAACTCTTTCTAAAGCTCCACTAAGATTACCGCCAACTTGTGTTTCAATTTTTGATAAAATTGGTTTTAATTGTTGTTCCATCCAAGTTTCTAGACTAACTTGACCTGCATTTTTACCAAACATTCTTTCTGGACCATCTTTTAATTCTTTGATCATATCTTTATATGCTTGATCAAGCATTGGTTCTGCCTTTGACATATCTGCACCTAATTTTGATGCAGCAATTTTCAAATCAGCCATTGGATCAAGTTTTACCCCACCTTCGCCCGTTAATGTTTGATATCTTTCAAGTTCATTAGCAACGCCAGATGAAGACATTCCAGATCTTCCAGTTCTTACTGCTTGATTAAGATCAGATGTCATGCCAACCATTACACCCTTAGTTACATCATCTATAGAAGTTAATCTGCTTTGTGTTGGAAGTAATGCTCTTGCTTTTTCTAGTATAGAGCTTGAATGCGAAGTGTATGCATGACCTTTTTGAACAGTTACTGGATTTCCAAATTCATCACGACCTTCTGCATAACCTGGTAATTTTCCTTGTATTATTGCTCTTATAAAAGGACCATATTTTTTAGCTTCTTCTTTTGGAACAACAAATTCGCCTGGAGTAAGCATTGCTGGAAATGTATCGCTATTACCAGTTCCTGGAACAAATCCTCCACTAGCAAATCCTGGAAGATGTGGTTGAGAAAACAACATTTCTTCTGTTTTTGCTATTCCACTAATTTTTTGAGATAGAC
>Ga0209829_10000185_pt1 | contig 56724 bp, 59 predicted proteins | sample C_140205_EF_Meta_FD_187311 | JGI IMG/M metagenome (GOLD analysis project Ga0209829, IMG submission 187311) | Freshwater microbial communities from Lake Croche, Canada to study carbon cycling - C_140205_EF_MetaG (SPAdes) (version 2) | ecosystem: Environmental > Aquatic > Freshwater > Lake...
TGTCAATCCGAGTCAGCTTTTGATATTCGTGAACAGCATAGAGCATTCATGAATAAGAATTGTGAAATTGTAGTCAATGAAAAGGACTGATGTGTCTAAGTTAACTAATACATTGCCGCATCTTGATGAACACTGCTTCAAGATACCTCAGCAGGAGTTGTTAACACCGCAGAAGTTGTCAACTCACCCACTAAAAATATTGATGTTGTATGGTTCCTTGCGGGAACGCTCTTACAGCAAGCTATTGACGCTAGAAGGAGCCAAACTGCTTGAAGCTATGGGTGCAGAGGTGAGGGTGTTTGATCCTTTGGGTCTACCTCAACCCGATGCTGCTCCTGATACTCACCCAAAGGTCCAAGAGTTACGTGACTTAGCAGCTTGGTCTGAAGGTATGGTTTGGTGTTCACCCGAACGCCATGGAGCCATGACTGGCATCATGAAAAGTCAAATTGATTGGATCCCATTGTCAATAGGTGCAGTTCGGCCTACGCAAGGTAAAACCTTGGCTGTGATGGAGGTCAGCGGGGGCTCTCAATCATTCAATGCTGTGAACCAAATGCGAATCCTTGGACGTTGGATGCGGATGATTACGATTCCAAATCAAAGCTCTGTTGCAAAAGCATTCCTAGAGTTTGAGGAAGATGGTCGTATGAAGCCATCAGCCTATTACGACAGGGTAGTTGATGTGATGGAAGAGCTTTTGAAATTCACTCTAATGACTCGCGATATTGCGTCTTACCTAGTGGATCGTTATAGTGAGCGTAAAGAGTCTGCTGATGAACTTTCTAAAAGAGTTAATCAGAAATCTCTTTAAGATCGTTCGACTGAATATTTTTTAAGTGTTCGTCTACTAATTTAATATAAAGACTAATATGTATTGAAGGAAATTACGTAAAGAATTTCTCTTGATGGGTGCGTTTATTAATATTTTCTTTGTTATACATGTACTTGGTTTTTCTTTTCATTACTTCATAACTTAAAAGCGAGCTCTGCTCGCTTGTGATTTCACAAACCCCTCTCAACCAAATCGATATGGCAAGGGTGAATTGGATCTAGCAGACTATAAAATCTTCGCTCCGAAAATACCAGTCAAGTACTTGCGCTTTTGGGGTGGTGATCTTTACTCACCCCTTTCAACCAAATCATTTTTGAATAGTTGAAAGGGCTGTGCTTAACAGGTAGCAAGACCTCAACGCTTGAAGCTATTTCTCAGCGTGTGGGCTGTGGATTCCAATTCAGTATCCAACTCACCTGCTTCAATTGCTGTTTTGATCAGCTCCAGTGTGGCTACCAGTTGGGCATGTGCAGGTAGCTCAACTGCAAACTTGCCTTTTGCTAATTCCAGCACCCGTGCCCCGTATCGCACACAAACAGCGGTCTTGCCGTTGTCCGATGTGAACCACCAAGGCTTGACTCTTTTGGGATGCTCAATTTGACGGCGAACACCTGTGTCTGCATCCTTGATGGTGCGCAACTTGGTAGGCGTGAAAGCTGCTCCAGTGGCTTGACTTTTTGCAAGCTGTATTTGCTCCCATAGGCGTTTACTCATTTTATTTCGCCGTTGTTGGATGGGTGTGACTGACAGAAACTAAGTTTTGTCACTTCTCCAATTGCCTTGCTTCCATATGCAAATAGACCAAGAAGAAAAGTAATTAAGTTTCGCAAAAGACCCAACATCTTGATCCCCCTAATTGCGGCAAAAGCTCATATTGAACAGCTTTGTTTGGATCTGTATTTCCCAACTTATTTCTAGATCAATCATTGATTTAGCTCCTTCCCATTTTAAGCATAGACGGAAGGTGCAGTTTGAAAGTATGCAGACTAAGTCCATCGTGATCAATTGTTAAAACTTATGAATAAATTTTGAGGTCTGGCAGACTTTAAACTTATATTAAAACTTACAAGTCATGAAAAAATCCTTTTGGTTGCTTTAGCGCAAGCAAATGAACATACCTTAAGTTCGGGTGCTTTGTGTAACTTATACGGGGACGATTTCACCGACAACTTAATGAGCAAACACGCACTTGAAGAATTGATAGCGCGCCTTAGAAAAAAATTCAAACAAGTACAACTTGCCTCAGATCAATCAGCCATTCAATCAGTTTGGGGTGTGGGTTATCAGTTATCTGTAACTATCAACTTTATCTATTGAATTAAAAATTGCCTGAGTTCAGGCGCAGAGGTGTGTTTGGAAAGCCAAATTCCAAAAAAATATTTAGAAAATTCAGGCTCTAAAATTTTTCTAATTTTGTTTTCATTGAGCCAAAATTCCGCACCTTCCCCAGGAATATTAATTCCTGTATTTTTTTGACCTTTATTGATATTTGGAAATATTTCCTGCATTTTCTTTAGCCAAACTGTTTCTTTTTGGGTATTAAATAAGGGCTGACGTTTCATTTCTTGTATTGATTGTTCTGCAATTAATGATCCTTTGAGTTGTCGAAGATAAGTCAATTCAATAGCAAAGCGATGTTCGTGGTAGTTGAATTCGGAGAAGTTATGAGGGCGAAAAAATCTTGCATCATAAATATCAAACCCTCACTTTGTGAGTCTAAAAATTTTACTGGCTCGAAACTCGTCTAGATTGATTGGTGAGTATTGAGTATCAGCATACGCAAAACTGCTGACAAATAATAGTAGAAAAAGTTTAAGAAAAATCTTTGACATACAAATTTCTGCAACGTGACAAAATAAAAAAGTTAATTATACGGGTCTACTGAGCGGGCCGTGAGTGATAATCCACGGCATTAACGAGGCAAAGCGATATGGGTTGACATAAATATATTTATATTTGGGTTAACATAATCAGTTATTCCTTCGTTGAATAATCACTCCTAGTTCGAGGAGGTTTTTAAGAACTGAAAGGTCCCTCAAATGAAAAATCTAATCGCATCCCTCATCGTCTGCACAGCTTCTGCAGCTGCATTTGCCGCAACACCTGCTGACATGCTAGCACCCACAAAGGTTGCCAAGGTGGCGTCTGCAACTGCACCAGCAGTTACGCCTACAAAGGTCACTAAAAATCAAAAGCCAAGCGCTACGGTTTCAAAGGTCGCAAATAGAAATGCGACTGCCACGCAAACCAAAGCAACACCTGCAATTAAATAATTGAATTATCCAGCCATGGAGCCCGCTCAATATTTTGAGCGGGTTAAATTTGCATTGACTCGCTGAGGTCTTAATCGCTTTTAAGCTTTAGCCTTTTTAAAAAGCGAGGAGAGTTGTTTATAGTAACTTGTAGACGATGAAGTTAAATGAACATATTTTGTTCTGCGATTATTATCTTTGAAAATAAATTCTATATGGCCGCCATTTAATAAATCACTGAGTTTGCGATGCAATGTGGCTGATGAGGCAATATGAGTAAGTGACATAACATCGCTCACAGTCATGGGTTCTTGGTTGTATTCGCTTAATGCAATTTCATCCAAAATTAATTTGGCTTCAGCTTCTAAGGCAGCATGATTATCTTCAGCTGAAAGCGCTTTGACCAAATTCAAGAAATTCAGATAGTAATTCACTATATTCTTACTTTCAAATGCTGAGTAGTATTTGTCGAAGGTATTTTAATTAAGTATTGAGTTTGGGTTGTCTCGGGTGCGTCACTTTTAATTCGTGAGAGAATCTGACTCAGTATAGTGATACTTTAGAAGACAAGTTGTACGCATGAATAAAGTTGGTTTTTATACACACCCTGACTTTGAGGCTCACGAAATGGGCCCTGGGCATCCCGAATGTCCCGAAAGGCTGAGCTCTATTTTTAGATATTTAGAAAAAACGCAGCTCATTAAGCAATTGCAAGTCACAGCCCCTCCATTGGCTGCTGTCGAAGACTTCAAATTGGCTCATGATGCAACTCATATCGATCGTTTAGAAGAAATCAGTCATTTATTTGACGTCGATGTAGATGGTTATCCAAGATCCTATGTGCAGATTGATCCAGATACTGCTTTTAATCCCCATACTTGGCAAGCCGTTCGCCGAAGTGTGGGTGCGGCTTTGCACGCCACGGACGCTGTCATCGATGGGCGATTGGAGCAGGCTTTTTGCGCGGTGAGGCCACCAGGTCATCATGCGGAGCATCGTAGGGCTATGGGTTTTTGCGTAGTAAATACGGTAGCCGTTGCTGTGAAACATGCTTTAGATGTGCGCAGCATAAAACGAGTTGCCGTGATTGATTTTGATGTGCATCATGGCAATGGCACTGAAAATATATTGTCTGACGATGACCGTGTATTGATGGTGGGGATTTTTCAGCATCCCTTTTATCCCTATTCGGGTTCTGACAGCGCATCTGACAATATGAAAAATATTCCCATTCCTGCGCGAACCGATGGAAAAAAAATTAGACAACTTATATCGGATCAATGGTTACCTGCCCTCCATGCGCACCAACCCGAGATGATCTTTATTAGTGCAGGTTTTGATGCGCACCGTGAAGATGATTTGGGCCAACTTGGCCTGGTTGAAGATGACTATGCTTGGATCACGCAATTGATTTGTAAGGTTGCCCAAGAGCATTCGGGTGGGCGAATTGTGTCTTGTTTAGAAGGTGGATATAACTTGAGTGCATTGGCCCGAAGCGTACATGCACATCTGAAAGTTTTGTTAGACTTTCAGATGAATTCTTCATTTGATTGATTGTGGGAGACAAAATTGGCACGCATTGCAATGATTGGACAACAAGATTTTGGTAAGGCCGCTCTTGAGGCTTTTATAGCCCGTGGCGATACTGTTGTAGGTGTTTTTTGTAAACCCGAAAAACCAGGTGAGCGCCCTGATGCGCTTAGGCAAGCCGCTCAAAATGCAGGCGTTTCTGTTTTTCAGCTGCCTGATTTAAAAGGAGACGAGGCTCACAAAGCCATGCAATCTTTAAATGCAGATATTTGCATCATGGCTTATGTGTTGCAATTTGCACCTCAATCATTGGTTGATATTCCAAAGCACGGAACAATTCAATACCATCCCTCTTTGTTACCCAAATACCGAGGTCCATCCTCCATCAATTGGCCTATTGCCTTTGGAGAAAAGCAAACGGGCTTAACTATTTTTAGACCCACGGATGGGCTCGATGAAGGCCCAGTGATTTTACAAAAAACTTGTGATATTGGACCCGATACCACATTGGGAGAAGTTTATTTCAATTCTTTATTTCCAATGGGTGTGCAAGCGCTGTTAGAAGCCTGTGATTTGGTGATCGCCGGGAAACACACACAAATGATTCAAAATGAATCACAGGCGAGCTATCAAGGTTGGTTTCGAGATGCGGAATCTCAAATCAATTGGGCCAATCACATTGATCATGTTTACAACTTGATTCGCGCGTGCAACCCAGCTCCTGGTGCATGGGCGATATTGGGTAGTGAGAAGGTATTTATTTTCGATTGCAAAAAACACATAACTCATCGTTTTGAGCAAGTCAAAGGCAAGCCTGGCACCATCGCACACAAAACTCAGGATTCTTTTTTTCTCAATGCACAAGGTGGGCAAATTGAAGTGCTGCGCATCAAGCCAGAAAGCGGCTCCAAAATGAAGGCCGCTGAATTTATAGCGGCTAGGCCATCACTTTTTCAGTGATCTTTTTTTCGACAAAACCTAGTTTGTCGAGCGCGTCGGCCAAGTGTTGAACACTGCGCTGTGGGTTGTGTAGTTTTTCGAGACCAAACAAACCAATTCTGAATGTCATAAAGTCTGCGGGTTCGTCGCACTGCAAGGGCACGCCTGCTGCTGTTTGCAAGCCGAGTGCCAAAAACTTTTTGCTGTTGTGAACGTCTGCGTCTTTGGTGTAGCTCACCACCACCCCTGGCGCTTGGAAGGGCTTGGCTGCAACACTCACGATACCGCGTGATTCCAACAGTGTACGAACCTGTTGACCGATGTTGGCTTGTTCTTTGCAGACACGATCAAATCCGTAAGCGCGCGTTTCGGTCATCACTTCGCGCAAACGCGTGAGCGCGTCTGTTGGCATGGTGGTGTGATAGGCGTGACCGCCTTTTTCATAGGTCTCCATGATTTGAAGCCATTTTTTGAGGTCGCATGCAAAACTACTGCTGGTGGTTTGCTCGATAGCTTGACGTGCAAGCTCGCTCATCATGACCATGGCGCAAGACGGTGAACCACTCCAACCTTTTTGCGGTGCGCTAATGAGTACATCAACGCCGGTTTGTTTCATGTTGACCCAAATCGCGCCTGATGCGATGCAATCAAGAGCCAAGAGTCCGCCCACTTTGTGCACTGCATTAGCCATTTTGAGAATGTAGTCATCAGGCAATATCATGCCTGCGGATGTTTCAACATGAGGTGCAAAAACGACAGCTGGTTTTTCAATTTCGATTTGACGCACGACTTCTTCAATAGGGCAAGGAATCCAAGGAGATTGTGAATCTTGTGAAACGCGTCTGGCTTTTAAAACAATAGATGATGAAGCAATTTCGCCCATCTCTAATATTTGTGTCCAGCGATAGCTGAACCATCCATTTCGAACAATCAAAACTTTTTTGTTGGTTGCAAATTGTCTGGCAACCGATTCCATTCCAAAAGTGCCACTGCCAGGAACAAGTGCAGTGGAGTGTGCGTGATATACCTCTTTGAGAATAGAGGAGATGTCTTTCATGACATGCTGGAAACGCACTGACATATGGTTGAGTGCGCGATCAGTGTAAACCACAGAAAATTCAAGAAGGCCATCGGGATCAATTTGGGGGAGTAAGCCGGGCATATGTCAAATCTCCATTTTGTCGTTAATTAAATCCTGCTCAAAAAACGAGCCTGATCATGATTGTATGAGAGAAATGAGAACTGTGCTGGGCGTCTAAAGCCGTCCTTTACAGGGGGGTTATTGGTTCTTAAATACTGGCTTGCGCTTGTTAACAAAAGCGTCCATGCCTTCTTTTTGATCCTGGGTTGCAAAAAGCGCGTGGAATATGCGTCTCTCAAACATGACGCCGTCTGATAACCCGTTCTCATAAGCGCGATTGACTGATTCTTTGGCGGCTTTGATCGCTATTTGTGATTGTTCGCAAATCATCAGAGCGGTGGCCAATGCTTCATTCATCAATTGATCCAATGCGACCACGCGACTGATGAGGCCGCTTCGCTCTGCTTCGATTGCATCCATCATGCGACCAGTTAACACCAAATCCATGGCTTTAGATTTGCCGATGGCACGTGGAAGCCTTTGTGTGCCACCCGCGCCTGGAATGATGCCTAGTTTGATTTCGGGTTGTCCAAACTTAGCGTTGTCGGCGGCAATAATGATGTCGCACATCATGGCCAGCTCGCAACCGCCACCCAATGCAAAGCCACTCACCGCCGCAATCACTGGCTTGCGAATGCTGCGAATGGTTTCCCAATTGCTGGTGATGAAATCATTTTTGTACGCTTCAGCAAATGTCAATTGGCTCATGGCAACTATATCGGCGCCAGCTGCAAATGCTTTTTCATTGCCAGTGATGATGATGCAACCAATATGGGGGTTAGCGTCAAATGATTGAAGCGCAGCGCCTAATTCAGTCATGAGTTCGCCATTGAGTGCGTTGAGTTGCTTGGGCCGATTGAGTGTGATGACACCTACTTTATCGGCTTCTGTTTTGATTTGTATATTGACGTATGACATGATGAATCCAATGATTAAGTGTTGACTAACCAAGACTCCAATTTTGAAATATTTTCAATGGAAAGTTTGATGTGTGGTTTTGTTTTGGGCGCTTGTAGGTTGATAGGAAGCTTAAGAATTTTTTGATCACGTGAAATCAATGCGGTGACTTGATGATCGGGCCCAACAAGTATCAGTAAATCATCAAGCTTAGATATTCGCCACATGGCGGGTACTCGATTCTTTTTTTCTGTGATTTCAATTCCTATCCATTCATCACCTGGTGCGAAACCGGCTTTTTCGCAAGGACTGTTGCTCAAAACGGTTTTGATTTGTATGCCATTGCTTTCGTTGACGCGCATGCCCAGTTGTTGAGCCAATGGTTCGCCTTCGTGGTGAACTTGCACGCCGTGTATTTGCAACAGAGAAAGAACAGGCAACTCATCCGTGCTGTGCACCCACGACTGAATATCGCGTTTCCAAGAGTGCCCCGTTAGTGTTTTTAAGACGTCCAATAGATCTTGTTCACTCATCGGACCTGCAGAACATTTTTTCCATAAAGCACGCATAACTTCATCTAGGTTATGACCTGCAACCTGCAGCTTGAGATCTAAACACATCGCAATCAATGCGCCCTTGGTGTAGTAACTCACTGTCATGTTGGGCGTGTTTTCATCTGCTCTGTAGTATTTGGTCCATGCTTCAAAACTTGATTGAGCAACGGTGTGAATATGTCTGCCTGGCGTTTGAAAGACTTGATGAATTGTTTTGTTGATCAATTGAATGTATTGCGCATTGGTGATGAGATTGGCACGACGCACAATCAGATCGTCGTAATAACTGGTGAATCCTTCAAAAAACCAAAGCAGTCGGGTGTAATTTTCTTGCGCGTAGTCGTATGTTTCAAATTCAGTAGGACGTAGTCGTTTGACATTCCACGTATGAAAATATTCATGGCTGATTAAGCCTAATAAAGTGATGTAGCCGTCGCTGGCTTTGATGGCGCCTTTTCGTGGCAAGTCTGCACGCTTGCAAATCAGTGCTGTGCTGTTGCGATGTTCGAGTCCACCATATCCATCGCTCACCGCATTAAGCATGAACAAATAATTTTTGTGTGGCGGTTTGCCGTTTTTATGCCACATGCGAATAGCTGTTTCACAAATTTTTTGAGTGTCTTGCAAAAGACGCTCACCATCCATGGTGGGCGGCGCACCAGCAACAACAAAACGATGTGTCACGCCGCGCACAGTGAATTGTCCCGACCAAAAGTCCCCCATCTCAACTGGGCAATCGACGAATTCATCGTAGTCTTGCGCTGTGTATTGACCAAAGCCCTTGGCGTCAATTTTGAGTGGCTTCAGCCCTGTTGCCAACTTCCAATTGCCGAGTGATTTGTTGGATTCAAAAGTAATGTAATGCGGTTGATGAGCAAGTTGTGGTGCGCGCATCAATAAACTCGTTCCGTTTAAAAAACCTCTTTGCATATCGAGCCATGCGGTGCGAACCGAGTTGTCTCGGGCATAGACTTGATAAATGACTTGAAGTGTTTGTTGATTTGAACAATCAACAACCCATGTCGACTTATTGGTTTGTGTTATGGCGCATTGCTGTTTCCTTTGACTTGCACTGATGGCGATGATTTGTTTTGAAAATTCACGCACCATATAACTACCTGCAATCCAAACGGGCATTTCAAGGGTTTGTTGATCAAGCGGTTGCGAAATCGTTAAAGTAATTTGATAGATATGCGCTTTGGGATTTTGGAGCTGTACTAAATAGTGGACGGGAACAGCGTTCGATTTTTTTTTCATCAAGTTGCACCTGCACCAATTAGACAAGCCAGTGTTGCAACAAAGGTGAGTCTAAATCGCAACGTCATCCATTGACGAAGACCCGATTGCGGCCAAGTTTTGCGATCAACCGCATAACAAGCAATGAGCAATAGACTTAAAACAACCAAGCCTGCATACGCAGGAAGTAAGAAAGCAATCCATGCCAAGAGGGAAGGGATCACGCCCCAAACGATATGAAATTTTTTATCAACGCATTGCTCTTGCAAGCCCAGTCCCCAATGAATGCCGCCTAAAAACGAAACGATACTTGCGCCATACCCAGTGAGTGCCATTGCAACTAACGGATGTGCATTTTCATTGACTAAAAATAGTAATGCAGCCAATACAACAAAAGGTATGAGGCCTGCATAGCCCAATCGCTCAATGCGTTGTTCTTGGTTTATTATTGGTGCTTCACTCATAAATAATTAGGACTTGGAAGATGTAAGGAATTTTTCAACTTGCGATGAGGTGATTGCACCAGGCACGCGTGTTCCATCTGTAAAAAGCAAAGTGGGCGTGCCATTGATTTTATTTTTTTGCCCAAAGGCTAGATTTCTTTGGATGGCTGCGGCGTCGCAATTACTGTTAGCTGTGAACGTATCCTTTGTCATCAAGTCAATCCAAGCTTTTGCACGATCGCGGGCGCACCATACATTTTTTGATTTTTCCATGGATTCTGCGCTCAGAATGGGATATAAAAATAAATAGATAGTGATGTTGTCCACCGCTTGTAATTCACGCTCGAAGCGCTTGCAATAACCGCAATTGGGATCTTCAAAGATGGCTATTTTGCGCTCTCCGTTGCCACGCACAATCGTTACAGCATCTTTAATGGGCAACGCTTTGAAGTCAATTGCCAATAATTTATCGGTTCGTTCTTCGGTGAGATTCTTTTTTGTTTTGGTATCGGTGAGTGAACCGTCAAGCAAGTAGTTGCCTTCGCTATCGGTATAAAAAATTTCTGTTCCGTTGACGCGTACCTCGTACAGGCCTTGCATTGGCGTGCGTTTGATTTCTTCTATTTTTCCTAATTGTGGGATGCGGTCTAGAAGATTTTTTTTGATTAAGGCTTCTTGCCCCTGTGCAAAAACAAAAGTGATTTGCATGCCAACTATCAAAATAACCAGGTATTGAAATATAAATTTTTTCATGAATTGCTTTCTTTTATTGCATCGCTTTTGTTGTGAGCCATTGTTTCAGTAATGGGGCTTGGTTTAAGCCATTTAATCCCCAGTTTCTTGCGGTCTGCGCCAATGGGTGAGGGTGAGCGAACAGTCTTTGTAACCCGTCGCACGCTATCCAAGTGGGCATTAAGTGCGCTTTGCAAGTTCTTTCATATTGCCGCAGTAAATGTCTGTCTCCTATGGGGCGCCAGTAATTGTGAGCATCTCTGGTTTTTAATACATCAGCTAATATTTGTACATCTGCCAATCCCACATTGAGACCCAAACCTGCTAAGGGGTGAATGGTATGAGCCGCGTCGCCAGCCAGCGCCCAAGCAGCGCCATTGGGCGCCAGGCCACACCATTGCTTAGCGTGTGACAAATGCAAGGGCCAAGTGACGCGTTTTGAATGAAGTTGGAGGACGGCGCCAACTTGTTGACTGATTTGTTGAATTTTAGATATGAATTCTTCATCAGAAATAGAAATTAAAGAGGATGCTTTTTGAGTCGGCACAGACCATATGAGTGAAAGCTCTTTTCCGTGCATTCCTCCCATCGGAAGTAGGGCTAATATTTCAAGCTCTTGATTTTCGTTTTGAACAAACCATTGATGCGCAATTTGTTGATGGGGAAGGCTGGACAAAAGGCGCGCTGAAATCGCAGTTTGTGCATAGGGTAGCGTTTCGTACTCCACGCCTAATTCTTGTCGGGTAATACTATTTTTCCCTTCACAAATGACAGTGAGTGGCGCTGATTCGGGTTTTTCAATTTTTTGAATATTGGATTGAAATTCAATGGCTTGTAATAATTGTTTTTGTAAAACGCCAACGTCAACGACCCAAGCAAGGCTTTCGTGCGAAGGGGCATCAAATTGAATTTCACCGCCGTCATCGCCCCGCACTTGCATGCGCTCAATAGGCGTGGCGTGTTCTGGGCTTGGCCAACAGCGAGCCGACTCGAGCAAGGCGCGCGAACGTGCATTGAGCGAGTAGGCCCGCACATCTTGGGCGGGGCTTTCGCCCGAGACCCATCCCACGCGCAGGCGCTGCTGGGCGAGTAACAAAGCCAAGGTGCCACCTACCATGCTGCCGCCACTAATACAAACGTCAAACTTGTTAGTCATGGGGCCATTGTAGAAGGGGTGACAATACTGGGGTTGAAGTCAATTGGAAACCTTTCACAATGTCAGATATTCAAGCCCATATTTCACAACTTTGGATTTACCCCATTAAATCTTGCGGGGGCATTTCTGTTGAAGAGTCCATCCTCACACCCACTGGTTTGGAGTGGGATCGAAATTGGATGGTGGTCGACAAACGCGGTGAATTCATTTCGCAACGCGATTTGCCCAACATGGCGCTGATTCAACCCACCATGAGGCGCAGCGATATGGTCTTGCGCGCACCAGGTATGTTGGCATTGCATGTGGCTTTGTATGAAGTTGAAACTCCAACGCATGCGCAAGTATGGGATGACCGTGTCAAGGCCTTTGATATGGGCGATGTAGCTGGGCAATGGTTTAAAAGCTTTTTAACGCAAGATGAAAAAGGCAAAGCATTTGTCGAGCGAGAAGGTCCCTTGCGATTGGTTCGATTTGATCCCGATCATCGACGTGCAAGCTCGATCCAATGGACCAAAAAAGTGGCTGCGCAAACGCAATTTGCCGATGGTTTTCCGTTGTTGTTGTGTTCGCAAGCGTCGTTGGATGAATTGAATCAACGATTGACCAAGGCGGGTCATGCTGCTGTTGAGATGAATCGTTTTAGACCCAATGTGGTGATCACAGGTGTAGAGGCGCACGATGAAGATCAATTGGCGATGTTGAATATCCAAACTAATTTGAGAGTTGTGGATTTCCGCCCCGTGAAGCCCTGCGGTCGTTGTTCTATTACCAATATTGATCCATTAACGGCTGAGTCGTCCCCTGAGGTGAGCGATATGCTTCAAACGTATCGACAAGATCCGCGACTGGATGGTTCGGTGACGTTTGGTATGAATACGATTGAAGTGCCGCCTTCTGAAGTGCATGAGGAGGAGCCTGTTTTGCGAGTGGGGCAAGCAGTTCAAGGGCAATGGGCTTTTTAATCCGTCGATTAGTACAATAGCGGGTTATTCAGAGGATTTGTTATGAGTTTGAAATGTGGCATCGTTGGCTTGCCCAATGTCGGTAAATCAACGCTTTTTAATGCGCTCACCAAAGCAGGTATTGCCGCAGAAAATTATCCGTTTTGCACGATCGAGCCCAACACAGGCGTGGTCGAAGTTCCAGACCCTCGTTTGGCGCAACTTTCCGATATTGTGAAGCCAGAGCGTATAGTGCCTGCCATTGTGGAGTTTGTGGATATTGCAGGTTTGGTTGCTGGCGCTAGTCAAGGCGAAGGATTGGGCAATCAATTTTTGGCGCACATCCGTGAAACCGATGCGATTGTGAATGTGGTGCGTTGCTTTGAAGATGATAATGTGATTCACGTCGCTGGAAAAGTTGACCCCATCTCCGATATTGAAGTGATTCAAACCGAATTGTGTTTGGCCGATTTGAGTACAGTTGAAAAATCCTTGCATCGCTACACCAAAGCGGCCCGATCGGGCAATGACAAGGAGGCCACAAGACTCGTGCAAGTGCTCACCAAATGTCAAGAATCCTTGAATCAAGCCAAGGCTGTTCGTACGATTGATTTCAGCAAAGAAGAACATGTGTTGCTCAAACCTTTGTGTTTGATTACAGCCAAGCCCGCGATGTTTGTAGGTAATGTGAGCGAAACAGGTTTTGAAAATAATCCTTATTTAGATCGATTGCATGATTACGCTAAAAATCAAAATGCACCCGTCGTTGCGATTTGCGCCAAGATGGAAGCCGATATGTCGGAGATGTGCGATGAAGACCGAGATTTATTTTTGTCTGAGATGGGGCAAACCGAGCCAGGATTGAGTCGCTTGATTCGTGCGGCTTATCGATTGCTCGGCTTACAAACGTACTTTACCGCTGGCATCAAAGAGGTGCGTGCCTGGACCATTCATATTGGGGACACCGCACCACAAGCCGCAGGTGCTATTCATGGCGATTTTGAGCGTGGCTTTATTCGTGCGCAAACTATTGCCTTTGAGGACTATTTGGCTTTAAAAGGTGAGCAACCCGCCAAAGATGCTGGAAAAATGCGCTCAGAAGGTAAGGAATATGTGGTTCAGGATGGCGATGTTTTAAACTTTTTGTTTAATGTTTAATGCTTGAGTGGGGTTGGATATGTCGTTGGTGGCGACATATGGGTAAAACATGTCGCAAAAAACAGGAAAATCAACCATATCCCAATGGCATCCACAGAAGCCATATAACGATTTGCCGCCTTTACTGCCGGCCATCGAGTTGTAAACGCGCGGGGTTCTTAAGCTGTGCATCACTGCGCGTGCGGCTTTGGCCGAGCTCAAACAAGCGGCCGAGTTGATTCCCAACCGAACTGTTTTGATCAATACCTTGCCGTTGCCAGAGGTACAGGCCAGCTCGGAGATTGAAAACATCGTAACAACCACCGATCATTTGTTTCAATTTCAAAATGACAATTACCATGCGGACGCTGCTACCCGTGAAGCATTGCGTCAAAGCACGGCCTTGATGGAAGGTTTTCACTAATTAAGCAAGTGCCCACTCAATACGCGCGTGGCCGAGCAGATTTGCGCGCGCATCAAAGGCGTGGAGATGCAGGTGAGAAGAGTGCCGGGCACCGCTTTGGCCAATCAAACCAACAGTGACATTATTTACACACCTCCTGTCGGCCTAGCGCTTTTGCGTCAAAAATTGGCCAACTGGGAGTTTTATTTGCATGAGCAACAAGATTTGGATTCACTTATTCGAATGGCTGTTGGTCACTATCAGTTTGAGACGATTCATCCGTTCACCAATGGCAATGGACGCACAGGTCGAGTGCTCAACATTTTGTATCTGACTCAAGAAAACTTGCTCACTCTGCCCATTCTTTATTTGAGCCGTTACATCATCAACAACAAAGCAGACTATTACCGTTTCTTATTGGGTGTGACGCGTTACAGAGATTGGGAGTATTGGTTGTATTATTTGATTCAAGGCGTAGCAGAAACGGCGCTGTGGACCACAGCCAAAATCGCAGCTATTCGCGCCTTACATAACATGACGATTGATCATGTGAAAAAACCGCGCCTAAAATTTATAGCAGAGAGTTGGTGGATTTGATTTTTAATTTGCCTTATTGCCGCATCCAAAACTTGGTGGATCAGGCATTGGGCGCGCGACAAGCCGCATCTCGCTACCTCAAGCAATTGGAGAGTGTGGGCGTTTTAAAAGAAATGACGTTTGGGTTGGAAAAATTATTCATTCATCCCAAGCTGCTTGGATTGCTCACACGTGACAATAACCACATTGAAACCTATGCTTGAAACAAATGTTCTATTGACAGATCAATAGAACTGAATCAGCATGACGGGATGAATTCAACTGTTTCTTCGCAACCCCAAACACTTGCTCAAAAATTAATCGCCAAGGCCGCGGGTCAGTCAACGGCCCAAGTGGGTGATGTGCTCACTTGCCAGGTGGATTTGGCGATGTTCCATGACTCATCCGGGCCGCGGCGTTTAAGGCCGATGCTTGAATCGTTGGGCGCATCAATATGGGATCCCAAAAAAGTAGTGTTGGTGATGGATCACTATGTGCCCGAGCAAGACGATGACGCCAAACGCATTGTGCAAATCGCACGTCAAACCGCACGAGATTGGAAACTACCTAACGTGATTGATTCCGAAGGCATCTGCCATGTGGTGTTGCCAGAGCGCGGTCATTTGCATCCTGGCATGTTTTGTGTAGGGGGCGATTCGCATTCGCCAACGGGAGGTGCTTTTGGTACTTACATGTTTGGTATTGGTGCGACTGAAATGTTGGGCGTGGTGGTCACAGGTGAAATATGGGTGCAAGTGCCGCAAACCATTCGCTTGCAATGGAATGGGCAATTGCAACAAGCCGTGAGTGCCAAAGACATGATGCTGCACATGATTGGACGGTTTGGTATGAATGGTGGGAACTATCAAGCTGTGGAGTTTGCAGGCGACACCATTTCTACATTGTCGATGCAAGAGAGAATGACTTTATCCAATATGAGTGCAGAGATGGGCGCTCAAGCAGGTTTGATCGCGGCCGATGATGTCACGGTTGATTATTTGAAGCAACATGGTGTGGCGCAATATTATCTGGAAAATATTTCGCATTGGGTGAGTGATGAAGATGCGGTGTACGAAAAACATTTGTTTGATGCAACCACTTTGTCGCCACAAGTGGCTGCTCCTCATAGTCCTGCGAATACAAAATCTGTTACAGAATTTTTAGATGTGAAACCAACTATTGCATACATTGGTGCGTGTACGGGTGCCAAGCTCGATGATTTGCGTGCGGCTGCATCGGTGCTTAAGGGCAAGCGTGTGGCCAATCATGTGCGATTGGCGGTGGCACCAGCAAGTGCGCGTGAACAGCAACAAGCACAACAAGAAGGCGTGATGGATATTTTGCGCGATGCAGGCGCTGAAATTTTGCCTAACTCGTGTGGTGCGTGTGCGGGTTATGGCATGACGTTTGAAGAAAACGCTGTGGTGATATCAACCACAGCCAGAAATTTCAAAGGTCGCATGGGTCCAGCCAGCGTCAATGTTTATTTGGCTTCACCTTGGACCGTTGCAGCAAGTGCGTTGCGTGGGTTCATCACGGATCCAAGGACGGTGATATGAGTGCATATCGAGTTTGGCGATTGGGTCACAACATCGACACGGATGCATTGGCACCTGGTATTTACATGAAATTAGGGTTGGACGAAATTGCCAAACATTGTTTGGAGTCGGTGCGACCTGAATTTGCAAGTGGTGTCAAAAAAGGTGATGTGTTGGTAGCCGGTCCTAATTTTGGAATTGGTTCTTCTCGTGAGCAAGCCGCTGGAGTGCTAGTGCAATTGGGTGTTGCGGCAGTGATTGCACCCTCTTACAGTGGTTTATTTTTTCGCAATGCATTTAATTTGGGATTGCTATTGCTCACTTGTAAAGATGCAGAGCAAATGCAAGAGGGTGACGAAGTGGAAGTGATTCACAAGCCCGATGGCAGTATTGCTATTAACAGAAAAAATCTTGCACCATTGTCGTGTCAATCAATCCCCCATTTTTTAATTGACATGGTCAACGCGGGTGGCTTATTACCACTTTTAAAAATGAAACAACAAGGAAAACAACATGTCGGTTGATGTGACGATGGATCCAGTCACGCTGGCGGTGCTCAAAGGACGGCTCGAGCAAATTGCAGATGAAATGGACGCGACGCTTTATAGAAGCGCATTCAATCCTATCATTGCGGAAGCGCATGATGCGTGTCATGGCATTTACGACGGTCAAAGTGGTGACACTTTGATTCAAGGTAAATCGGGCTTGCCTGTTTTTGTGGGTGCGATGGCGTTTGCGGTGCGCGCAGCAATTAAAGCAGCCAATGAACGACAAGGCATGCAAGACGGAGACATATGGCTTTTTAACGATCCTTATGAAGGTGGTACGCACGCCAATGATTTCAAAATCGTACGACCATTTTTTAGAAATGGGCAATTGTTTTGTTTCATGGCTTCTGCTGCGCATTGGCACGATGTTGGCGGTGCAGTGCCAGGTAATTACAACCCAGGCGCCACCGAGTGTTGGCAAGAAGCGGTGCAAATTCCACCCGTGCGTATTGTTCGCAAGGGAGAGATGGATGACGATGTGTTGGCTATTTTGCGCGCTAATACACGGCAGCCCGACAGCATGTGGGGCGACCTCAATGGTCAACTCGCTGCGCTTGAATTGGGTGCGAGGCGTTTGAATGATTTGTTAGATGAATACAGCGATGCATTGGTTTTGCAATCGATGCTTGAACTGCGCGCGCGTGCTTTCAAACTCATGCGAGAGCACATCAGTGAATTACCCAACGGCACTTATTCGTTTGATGATGTGTTGGACAACGATGGTGTGAATAATGTATATCTGAATATCTGTTTGGATATGACGATTCAAAACGATCGCATGACTTTGGATTTTTCTCGCACCTCTAAAGCTTGTGCAGGGCCTGTCAATATTTCAAGGGCCACTTCAGTTGCAGCTTGCTATGTAGCGCTCAAGCACGTGTTTCCTGATGTTCCTGCCAATGCGGGCGTGTTGGACGCTGTTGAATTTGTGATTCCTGATGGATTGGTAATTAGTGCTAAACATCCCAAGCCAGTGGGCGGTTATACCGAAACGATTTTGCGAATGATTGATGTAATTTTCAGTGCGACTGCATTGGCCGATCCCAATCTTGCAGTAGCGCATGCTTATGGCACCATCAATGCGTTATCGATTGCAGGTCATCGCAGCGATGAAAAACGCAATGGGCAGCGTTGGGTCATGTTTAGTTTTTTTGGCGGTGGTCATGGAGGTCATAGCCATGGCGATGGTTTGAGTCATGGCAACGCGCCGATATCAACGGCAACGATTCCACCATTAGAAATTTTGGAGGCAGCGTATCCTGTTCGCTTCACGCAATGGGCGTTGCGTGCTGACTCGGGTGGCAAAGGTCAATACCGCGGTGGACTGGGTGCAATCTACGAAATTGAAGTGTTGGAAGACGGCGCCGATGTATTTATTTTTGGTGAACGCGGTAAAGCGTCTCCCAAAGGTATTGCGGGCGGCGAACAAGCCAAGGCCAATGTTTTTTCTTATCTCAACAATGGACAGTGGTACAAGCCACCTATGGCGAGCAAGATGATGGGGATTCACATTCAAAGAGGTGAGCGTGTTCGATTAGAAACACCAGGCGGTGGCGGATGGGGCAAGGCTGAAGATCGCGATGCAAAAGCGATAGCGCACGATATGGCGATGGGTTACATCACGGGTGACGCATCATGAGTAAAAACAACAACGCGGCGCATTTGGTGGTGGGCGTGGATGTGGGTGGCACATTCACTGATTTGTTTGTACTCAACACAACGGATGGATCTGCGCAAATTGTGAAAGTGCCTTCAACTCGCGGTGAAGAAGCCAAAGGATTCATGAACGGGATTGCACGCGTGCATGCCAATGCTGCTGCTGTTCGCACCATCGTGCATGGAACAACGGTGGGCACCAATGCATTGCTTGAGAGAAAAATTGCAAAGACAGGCATCATCACCACGCGCGGTTTTAAAGATGTTTTAGAAATGCGAAGACGCGATCGTCCTCAAACTTGGGGATTGCGTGGCAGATATTCACCGATTGTTGCCAGAGATTTGCGGCTTGAAGTGGATGAGCGTATGTTGGCCGATGGCACATTGCACACGCCTGTTAACTTGAATCAAATCAAGCAAGCTGCTGCTCAATTGATTGAGATGGGTTGTGATGCCGTGTGTTTGTTTTTTATCAACACCTATGCCAATCCATCCAACGAACAAGCAGCCGCTAAAGTATTGCGCGAATGTTGGCCTAATTCTTTTGTGACCGTGGCCAGCGAAGTGTTGCCCGAGATTCGAGAGTTTGAGCGATGTTCGACATCGGTGATTAATGCATCGTTACAACCCGTCGTGGGCAGTTATTTAGAAAGACTCGATCACGATTTACGCCAACAAGACTTTTCGGGTGAGTTGTTGATTGTGCAAAGCAATGGTGGCGTGATGTCTCGGCAAACAGCGTGTGACATGCCAGCTCGCACTGCACTGTCAGGACCTGCTGCGGGCGTTATTGCGTGCGCGGAGATTGCAAGAACGAGTGGTTATCCCAATGTGATTACGGGCGATATGGGTGGCACTTCGTTTGATGTGTCTTTGGTTGCTAACGGACAAGCAGCACTGGCTGCGCAAACATCGATTGAATTTGGATTGGTGATTCGCTCACCCATGATTCAAATTGAAACGATTGGTGCAGGTGGTGGATCGATTGCATCGGTGGATGCGAGTGGTATGTTGCAAGTGGGTCCCGAGTCTGCTGGAAGCAATCCAGGTCCTGCTTGTTATGGACGTGGTAACTCAAGACCCACAGTCACAGATGCAAATGTACTGTTAGGTCGCATTTCAGCCGTTCGGCCCTTGGGTGGTGGTTTGTTAAATGCATTGGATGCCAAGTTATCTGAACAAGCCATCAATCAACACGTTGCAAAACCATTGGGTTTGAGCGTGCACGATGCAGCGCAAGCGATCCTCACGGTAGCGAACGCAAAAATGGCTGGCGCTATTCGTGTGGCATCGATTGAGAAAGGCCACGATCCGCGTCAATTTGCTTACATGCCTTTTGGTGGCGGTGGTGCGTTACACGTGTGCGCCATGATGCGAGAAGTGGGTGTCACTACGGGTATCGTGCCTCGATACCCTGGTGTCACATCCGCATTGGGTTGTGTGATGGCTGATATGCGACACGATGCGGTGCAAACACTCAATACCATGCTCAATGATTTGGATATTGAAGCGCTGCAACAGCGATTAAAAACTTTGTCTGCTGCGTGTCAACAACGGTTGGATTCTGCAGGTGTTGAATTTGAACGCATTGAAGAGCAAATCAGTTTGGATATGTTGTATCAAGGACAAACGCACACATTGGCTGTGACCTTGCCGCAACAAACCATCAGTCGCAACATGATTCAAACGGCGTTTGAGAGCGCGTATCAACAAGCATTTGGGCGTGTGTTGCATGGTTTGGTGATTCGTGTGATGAATTTGCGTTATGCGCGCATGGGCATTCGGCCCAAATTTGATTTGTCGGTGCTCGCACCACAAGGCAAAGGCAGCACCGAATCTTTGGGTATTCAAAATGTATATCACGCGTCGCAATGGTGGCGCGCCAAACGATACGACCGATTGGCATTGCCCGTGCAATCGGTCATTGCGGGTCCTGCAATTTTGGAGCAAGCCGATACCACCGTTTGGTTAGAGCCTGATTTTTCTGCGCATGTCGATGCATGGGGTAATTTGATTGTGCAAAGGATTTCATCATGAGTGACAAGCAAAGCAAATGGGGATTGATCATCATTGATTTGCAAAATGATTTTTTGCATGCCAATGGTGCTTATTCGCGCGGCAAAGCCACGAGTGCAGAGGCATTACTATTGGCCGATCGTGTTGTACCTGTTGCCAAAGCAGTGAAACAACACGGCGGCATGGTGGCCGCTAGTTTGTTTACCTTATGGCCAGATACGCATGGTGACCCGATGATTTCACCTCATCTGTTTGCCAATCGTCCTTTTTTAAAAAAAGGTGATTTCAAAATGGGTGGATGGGGTCATGCCAATTTGGATGCGATTGCGTCGCACGTCGATGTGACTGTTAACAAGGTTGCTTACTCTGCATTTTTTAACACACAACTCGATTGGTTCTTGCGTCGTGCAGGAATTACTCATTTGGCCGTGTGTGGCATTGTGACCAATGGTGGCGTGGCCAGTACGGTTCGTGATGCACACATGCGTGACTATCACACGGTGGTGATCAGCGATGGGTGCGCTGCGTTTTCTCACAAAATTCATGACGCTGCAATTGAAGATATGTCTACCGTTGCAACGGTGATGGATTGCAAAACTTTTATTCAACAATTGGGTTGATGTATGACAGCTGATGCACAAATTTATCGCGCATCACACATGGATGCGCCTGTTCATTCGCCCGTGGTGATTGTGGGTGCGGGTGCATGTGGACTCACGGCCGCACTAATGCTCAGACATCTGGGCGTTGATGTGGTGGTGCTTGAGCGAGACGAGTATCCTTCAGGGTCAACTGCTTTGTCATCAGGCTTTATTCCTGCCGCATCAACGCGTATACAAAAAAGCATGGGTATCCAAGACAGCCCTGAGTTGTTTGCCAAAGATATTCAATCTAAAGCCAAAAATAAATCAGATCCTGAACTCACCATGGCGTATGCCAAGGCCATCGGTCCTGCATTGGATGCATTGGAAAAAAACAATGGTTTGGTGTGGGCAGTATTGGATCAATTTTTATATCCCAATCACAGCGTGCATCGCATGCATGCAGTGCCAGAAAAAACAGGCGATGCATTGATGACGCGTTTGCGAGCAGCTGCAGATTCTGCTGATGTGGTGGTGTTGACGCAGGCGCGTGTGAATCAAATTTGGTTAGACAACAGCAATCGGGTGTTGGGTGTGGGCTATACAACGCCAGACAATGAAACGTCAATGCTGTCGTGCGATGCGTTGCTATTGGCGTGCAATGGTTTTGGTGGAAATACCGATTTGGTCCAAGAGTTGTTGCCCGAGATGGCGCAAGCCTTGTTTGCAGGGCATACGGGTAACGACGGTAGTGCGATTCTTTGGGGACGACAAATGGGTGCGGGCTTGGCCGATTTGGGCGCGTACCAAGGTCATGGTTCATGGGCGATACCGCATGGCGTTTTGGTGTCGTGGGCTTTGATGATGGAGGGCGCGATTCAAGTCAATAAAAAAGGTGAGCGTTTTCATGACGAGACCTTAGGTTATTCTGAAGCAGCAGTGCATGTGCTGACGCAACCCAACGCAATAGCGTGGAATATTTTTGACGATACCTTGCTTGCATTTGCACAAGATTTCCCAGATTTTGTACAAGCACAACAAGCAGGTGCTATGAAGTCAGCAAACAGCATTGAAGAATTAGCAAGCATCATTCAATGCGACGCCAACCATTTAAAAAAAACTTTAAATGGCGTGAAGCCAGGTGCTGACGCTACAACAGGGCGAACATTCAAACGCTCTTTGCAAGGTCGATTGCACGCCATCAAAGTGACGGGTGCTTTGTTTCATACGCAAGGTGGTTTGGCTATTAACGCTGAATGTCGCGTTCTTAGTCAGCAAGGCGTTGCGTTTGCAAATCTTTGGGCTGCAGGTGGCGCGGCGCGCGGTGTATCGGGTCAAGCGGTGTGGGGCTATTTATCGGGCAACGGATTGCTCAGTGCCGTTGCGGGTGGTTACATCAGCGCGCACACCATATCACATCAACTTCAATATCCTAAGTAACACATGACTGATTTTAAAAAACGCTTACAAGAAAAACGCGCAGTGCTTGCGCCTGGTGTGTACGATTCTCTCAGTGGTTTGATTGCAGAGCAATCGGGTTTTGAGGCTTTATATTTATCCGGTGCTTCTATTGCATACACAAAGTTGGGTCGATCAGATATTGGTTTGGTAACGGCATCAGAAGTTGCGCAAACACTGGCGGCTTTGGCTGAACGTGTTCAGTTACCCATCATTGTGGATGCAGATACAGGTTTTGGAAACGCACTCAACACGCGGCGCTCTGTATTTGAGTTTGAGCGTTGTGGTGCAAGCATGATTCAACTAGAAGATCAAACATTTCCCAAACGATGCGGGCATTTGCAAGGCAAAGGCGTGATACCTGCCAAGGAGATGCAAGGCAAATTGCGTGCAGCCTTGGACGCGCGGCGATCGAGCAATACCTTGATATTGGCTCGAACCGATGCCGTTGCTGTAGAAGGTTTGGACGCTGCATTGGATCGTGCAGAGCAGTATTTGGAGTGTGGCGTTGATGCATTGTTTATAGAAGCCTTACGAACGGTACAAGACATGGAGACTGCATGCAAACGTTTTGCGCATCGCATTCCATTGCTGGCCAATATGGTGGAGGGTGGTCAAACACCCATTCAAAGCGCAATCGAATTAGAAAAAATTGGTTTTAGGATTGTGATTTTTCCAGGTGGAACCGTGCGTGCAATTGCGCGTACATTGCAAAGCTATTACGGCAGTTTGCATCAACATCAAACCACACAACCGTGGCGCGATCGCATGTTAGATTTTGATGGCCTCAATGCAGTGATAGGAACGCCTGAGTTGTTGCAGTTGGGTAAAAAATACGATTAATCCCATGTCGACCGCACAATCAACCGATCACACCATGCAACGCATCAGTTATAGCGCTGCCCCCGATCGGACCGCTTTAAAGTGGCCTCATCAAGCCAAGATAGCGCTATGGGTTGCGCCCAATATCGAACACTACGAATACGCACCCGAAAAAATTCGTGTCCGCGATCCATGGCCACGCATTCCCCATCCTGACATTCTCAATTACGGTGTTCGCGATTACGGGAATCGTGTGGGCGTGTGGCGTTTGATGGAAGTTTTCGATCGTTTCAAAATTCCATGCACGGTTTCATTGTCAATGTCAGTTTTAGAAATGTATCCCGATATTGCAAACGCCATGATGCAGCGAGAATATGAATTCATGTCCCACGGCTTGTACAACACCCGATATCACTGGGGGTTGTCGGCCGAAGAAGAAATGCATTCCATTGAAGAATGTCAAGCGATACACCAACGCATCACTGGGAAAAAGTTTCGGGGATGGTTTTCACCTGCGGCATCCAACACACTCAACACACCTGACTTGGTTGCAAAGGCAGGCATTGATTATTTGTGCGATCTGTATCACGACGACCAACCAACGTCCATCCATGTCAAAGAGGGTCGACTCATTTCATTGCCTTATTCGATGGAAATCAATGACAGTATTGCATGGCGCAGAGGTATGGAGGCAGAGCAATTTAAACAAAGCATTTGCGATGAGTTTGATACTTTGTACGCTGAAGGCGGTAAAGTGATGAATATTGCAGTGCATCCCTTTATCATGGGACAACCCCATCGCATCGAACAATTGGCGCAAGCCTTTGAATATATCTTTTCACACGACGGCGTTTGGTGCGCCACAGGCAGTGAAATCGTTGATTGCTATCTTCAACAGGTGAGTGTATGAAAAAAATATTGGTCATTGTGCCATTTGCGATGTCACATGAAAATTTAAATTTAAGAAAACAGCAATTGGCAGGCCTTCACATCGATGCTTCGGTGCAATTTGACTATCGACCTGTAGCAGCCGGACCTGTTAATTATTCAAGTCATCATGACTTTGCATTGGCTGATATTTCTATTTTGCAAGCGGGGCATACTGCGCAACAAGAAGGCTATGACGCTGTTTGCATCGATACCATGAGCGATTCGGGTGTGGCGGCGCTGCGCAGTGTCTTGTCCATTCCCGTTGTGGGTCCGGGCAAATTATCAATGCTCACCGCAATGACCTTGGGCGATAAATTTTCTATCGTGACCATGGCCAGTCGCTGGAAGCCTTTGTATAAAAAAGCATTGGATGAATTGGATATGCATCGACATTGCGCTTCTGTGCGCGCGATCGAAGTGCTGCCCGACAACCAATCCTTATTGAATGGAAAAGAAGAAGATGTATTTCCTTTGCTCGAGCAAGCTGCAATTGATTGCATTGAAAAAGATGGTGCGCAGGTCTTGATATTGGGTTCGACCACGATGCATCAAGCGCATGCTTACCTATCCCAAAAACTAAAGGTTCCCATCATCAATCCTGGGCCTTTGAGTTATCAATGGGCAATGGGTATGTTGGGCTTGAATTTGAGTCACAGCGTATTAGCCTATCCGCGGCCCATACACCATCGGCTTGAGATGCTAGACGCCATGATCCAAAGTGGTCAACAATTCTTTCAACACAAAAAATCATGACACATTCAAATCCGCTTATTGCCGAGAGCGAAGCTTACTTTGATGCAGTTGACCGCATGCATTTAGATGACGTGCTGTCTTTTTTTAATGCGGACGCAGTTTTTACAATTGCCACTCATCAGCAAATTTACGCAGGGCGCAATGATCAGATCAAAAACATGTTTGAGCGCTTGTTTGCTAGGTATGCAAAAGTTTGGCATGGTGATTTTAGGCATGTTACGTCAGAGTCGAATCAAATTGCGAGTCAGTTTACGGTTAAAAATACCGCATTCGATGGCTCTGTCAGCTTTAAAAAAAATTGCAATTTTTTCTATTTAAAAAACGGAAAGTTTTCTGAAGTATTTGTGTATATGGCAGGAGAAAATTCTCTTAAATAAATGAACTTTTTTAACTCAATCGCCACTAAGAGATTATTTTAAATATTTTTTTAGAAAGTTGAAAATGACAAAAAGCATTATTGCAAATACATTAAATATTGAAAATCGATATGACTTATATAACATTGTTCATAATAACCTTACAGCATGAAAAATTTGATGCAAATATTTAGCAGGCGACTTTGAAATTTAAAATCTACACCTCAATTTATAGAAGATATAAAACGTGAAATTTTGTCTCAAAAAATATCTGACAAGTATGAAAAACTGAATCCTGTCATTGTTCAAGATGCTTTAGATATGAATGTTAATCTCAATACTAATTTCAGCCAGATTAAACATGAGATAGCTCAGTTGTAGAGGTCGTATGAGTCGCGACCGAGCAACTTCAATTTCGACGGAAAATGATTCGTGTCAATAAAAATTTTTCGATTGGAGTCATTGAGTTTCTAAGGAATGGTTATTTAAATTACCACAAAGCAGTCGCCGGAAATGATCCGCAAATTTTCAAGTCAAATACTGGAAAAAATATATTCTGAATGAAATTGATTTGATAGGACTTTGACGCTTGCAAGAATCACTTCGACAACATTCGCATCGCATCCTCTAAGCCTTTAAGCGTCAGGGGATACATCCGACTGCTCGTGAGTTGTTGAATAATACTGATGCTTTGTCTATATTGCCAAACGCCAGGTGGTTCTGGATTGATCCATGCAAATTTCGGATAGGCGTGAGTGAGTCGTTGAATCCACTCTGCGCCTGCCTCCTCGTTGTTGTATTCAACGCTGCCACCAGGTTGCAAAATTTCATAGGGACTCATCGTTGCGTCGCCCACAAAAATCAATTTGTGATCTTTGTTGTATTTGCGGATGATATCCCAAGTGGGAAATTTTTCTGCATAACGCCGTTTGTTATTTTTCCACAAAAAATCATAAACGCAATTGTGAAAATAATAAAACTCTAAATGTTTAAATTCTGTTTTAACTGCAGAAAACAATTCTTCCACGCGTTGCACATGCTCGTCCATGGTGCCACCTACATCCATTAGCAACAAGACCTTCACATTATTGTGCCGCTCTGGAATCATCTTGATGTCTAAGTAACCAGCATTGGCTGCCGTGCTTCGAATGGTGTCGTCTAAATCAAGTTCCTCGGCCGCGCCTTCTCTTGCAAAGCGACGCAATCTGCGCAGAGCCACTTTGATGTTACGAGTGCCCAGCTCAACGTTGTCGTCGTAATCTTGGTAGCTGCGCTTTTCCCAAACCTTGACCGCACTTTTATTCCCGCCTTTGCCGCCAATGCGAATGCCTTGGGGGTTGTATCCGCCATTACCAAAGGCCGATGTGCCGCCCGTGCCAATCCATTTGTTTCCACCTTCATGCTTTTCTTTTTGTTCTTCGAGTCGTTTTTTTAATGTCTCCATCAACTCGTCCCAACCCATTTTTTCAATCGCTGTCTTTTGCTCAGGCGAGAGTTCATTTTCTAACGTTTTTTTGAGCCAATCAAGCGGCACATCATTGGTGAAATCGGTGAGCATTTCAACGCCTTTAAAGTAAGCGCCAAACGCACGATCAAATTTGTCAAAGTGTTTTTCATCTTTGACCAATGTGATGCGACTCAAATAATAAAAATCATCGATGCTGCAGGCTTGACTCTCTGGCCCCACCACATTTTTTTGCATTGCTTCGAGCAATGTCAAAAATTCCTTAACTGAAACAGGCAATTTAGAGACACGCAAGGTGTAAAAAAAATCGATGAGCATGTGTCGTCGCGCCTTTCTCGTCTTAACGGTTTCGGCTTTGCATAAAAACTAACTTTTCAAACAGCGCCACGTCTTGTTCATTTTTGAGCAAGGCTCCCACCAATGGAGGTATGGCCACTTTGTCGTCTTGCGTTTGCAAAATAGATAGCGGAATATCTTCTGCAACTAATAATTTAAGCCAATCCAAAAGTTCAGAGGTCGATGGTTTTTTCTTGAGGCCTGGCAAATTGCGCACATCATAAAAAGTTTTTAGAGCGGCCGCTAGTAAATCTTTTTTGAGACTGGGGAAATGCACGTCGATGATTTGACGCATGGTGTCGGCATCTGGAAATTTGATGTAATGAAAAAAGCATCTTCTTAAAAAAGCATCTGGCAATTCTTTTTCATTGTTTGATGTAATAAACACCAAAGGCCTGGTTTGCGCTTTGATTAATTCGCGTGTTTCATAGCAATAAAACTCCATGCGATCGAGTTCGCGTAATAAATCGTTGGGAAATTCGATATCAGCCTTGTCAACCTCATCAATAAGCAATGCGACAGGCTCTTGGGCCGTGAAGGCTTGCCACAAAACACCCTTGACAATGTAGTTATGGATATTTTTTACCTTGTCGCCACCGTCAATATCGGCCATTTGACTGTCGCGCAATCGACTCACCGCATCGTATTCATACAGACCTTGTTGGGCCTTGGTGGTTGATTTGACGTGCCATTGGAGCAACGGCATGCCCAGTGCTTGGGCTACTTCTTCGGCCAGCATGGTCTTGCCAGTTCCGGGTTCGCCCTTGACCAAAAGCGGTCTTTTGAGGGTTATGGCTGCGTTCACCGCGAGCATTAAGTCTTGGGTGGCGACGTATTGGTTGGATCCTTCAAAACGCATGGTGATTACCGATCTCAAATTCTTCGTGGAACTTACAAAATGTGCCTTTGGGGCTCTATATAATACTCAGTTGATTTCTCAATGAACATTCACCAATTGTCTGTCCAAAATGACCAAGCTGCTGTCCACCATTTTCACACTAGTTGTCGCCTCTGCGACCCCATTTGCTTTTGCGCAAGACGCCAAAGGTGACCCCAATGCTGGCGAAAAGAAAGTCGCCATGTGCATTGGTTGTCATGGCATCAAGGGCTATCAAGCCAGTTTCCCTGAGGTCTATAAAGTTCCCATGATCTCGGGTCAAGGCGCCAAATATATCGCTAATTCCCTCACAGCTTACAGAGCAGGCGAGCGCAAGCATCCCACCATGAAGGGCATTGCCACATCACTTACAGATCAAGATGTTGCTGATATTTCCACTTATTACGAAGCTCACGGCAAAACCGTGGGTGCAAGTCTTCCCGAAAAAGCATCTGATCCAACGGACAAAGTTGCCGAACTTCTCACCAAAGGTGCCTGTGTTTCTTGCCATGGCAACAACTTCAGCAAGCCCATCGATCCTTCTTATCCAAAAATTGCGGGTCAACACTCTGATTATTTATTTGTTGCTCTTAAGTCATACAAAACTGAAGGCGTTTCTACATGGGGCCGTACCAATGGCGTTATGGGTGGAGTCGCCAAGCAGTTCACCAATTCAGAACTCAAAGAATTAGCCAAATACGTCAGTGCACAAACGGGGGAACTCAAAACCGTTCCTCAGTCAAAATTTCGCTGATCTATAAAGCGTACTTCTACAAAACCCCACCTAAAGGCGGGTTTTTTTCGTTAGTCTCGTGTGGCGCGCCTTTGAATGGCTTCTATGTATGCATTGCCATCGAGTGCTCTGCCACTGCGCTGACTTTCCCAAATCATAGTTCCTAGGCATTCCATGGTTTCGTGATGCGCATCGTGCAAGGAATTGAGCTTTGCACTGAGCAATTCAATTGCATGCCGAACGCCTCTGGGTTGATCAATCGAACATTGCTCGCTGATGGATAAATGCATCGATAAATGTAAAAAAGGATTGGTTTTCCCGTTCACTACTTCATACATTTTTGTTAAGGCTTGATCGACATGCGCAAAATCGGTATGGTATTCGGGGTGTTCGGCGATCCATTGACCCGCTAGTGTCTCTAGTGCGTCTAGAGGTTGACCTAGTTGTTGCTTGCTGTAGACAGCGCAAAAAAAGCGCCGAACGTCTTCTTGTGATGGAGTAAACATATCTGAATGATAATGTGAACAAAATTCAAAGAGGTACCCTCATGACGCAAGCTTTTATTTGCGACGCAATTCGAACTCCATTTGGCCGCTATGGTGGCGCTCTATCGTCGGTCAGAACCGATGACTTAGGCGCAATTCCAATCAAGGCATTGATGCAAAGAAATCCGAATTTGGATTGGCAAGCTTTAACGGATGTCATCTACGGTTGTGTCAATCAAGCGGGCGAAGACAACCGAAACGTGGCGCACATGGCCAGTTTATTGGCGGGCTTGCCTCACACCATTCCAGGAGCCACGATCAATCGTTTGTGTGGGTCAGGTATGGACGCAGTGGGAACTGCTGCTCGCGCAATTAAATCAGGCGAAGCGCAGTTGATGATTGCGGGTGGTGTTGAAAGCATGAGCCGTGCACCATTTGTGATGCCCAAGTCTGAGTCCGCATTTAGCAGAGCGCCTGCTATTTATGACACCACAATTGGATGGCGTTTTATTAATCCAAAAATGAAAGAAATGTATGGTGTGGATGCCATGCCTGAAACCGCTGAAAACGTTGCAATCGATTTCAAAATTGAGCGTGAGGCGCAAGACCGCATGGCCTTGGCCAGTCAACTTAAAGCAGTGGCTGCGCAAAAATCAGGGTTTTTTGATGTAGAAATTACACCCGTCACCATCGCTCAAAAAAAGGGTGACCCCATTGTTGTTTCAAAAGATGAACATCCTCGCGAAACAAGTTTGGAATCATTGGCCAAGTTAAAAGGCGTGGTCACACCTCAAGGCAGCGTTACTGCAGGCAATGCGAGTGGCGTGAATGACGGTGCTTGTGCATTGTTAATGGCCAGCGAAAGTGCCGCACAAAAACACGGCCTTACGCCACGTGCTCGAGTTGTTGGTATGGCAACAGCAGGTGTTGCGCCTCGAATCATGGGAATCGGCCCTGCACCTGCGACTCAAAACGTGTTGGCACTCACGGGTCTTAAGCTCGAACAAATGGATGTGATTGAACTTAACGAAGCCTTTGCTGCACAAGGTATAGCAGTGCTTCGCATGCTGGGTTTAAAAGACGATGATGCCCGAGTCAATCCCAATGGTGGTGCGATTGCACTGGGTCATCCACTGGGTGCCAGTGGCGCACGATTAGTGACAACGGCCATCAATCAATTACACAAAACAAAAGGTCGTTATGCCTTGAGCACCATGTGTATTGGTGTCGGGCAAGGCATTGCGATCATCATTGAACGGGTTTAATCAGCCTTTTTACTGCTCGACAAAGGCTCTTTCCACAACAAAGTCACCCGGTGTTGTGGTGTTGCCTTCTTTTAAATGACGCGCCTCTAGCATTTGCTTGAGATCTTTGAGCATTTGTGGACTGCCACACAGCATGACGCGGTCAATGGCTGGGTCAAACGCAGTCAGTCCCAAATCAGCAAATAATTTTCCGTTTTCAATTAAATCAGTGATGCGTCCCTGATTTTGAAAAGCTTCACGGGTGACGGTTGGGTAATAAAGAAATTGTTGACTGACCCATTCGCCCAAAAATTCATGCTGCGGCAATTCTTGGGTGAGATAGTCGTGATAGGCCAACTCTTTGACTTCGCGCACACCATGAACCAAGATGACTTTTTCAAAGCGCTCGTATGTCTCGGGATCGCGAATAATGCTTAGATAGGGTGCCATACCTGTACCCGTTCCTAGGAGATACAGATTTTTTCCAGGTAATAAATAGTCAATAAGCAGGGTGCCCGTGGGTTTTTTGCCGACAACAATCGTGTCGCCGACTTGAATGTGTTGCAATCGCGACGTTAGCGGTCCGTCTTGGACCTTGATGCTCAAGAATTCGAGGTGCTCCTCGTAGTTGGGGTTCACAATGCTGTAGGCGCGCAAAAGGGGTTTGCCATCCACGCGCAGGCCAATCATGGTGAAATGACCATTTGAAAATCGTAGCGACGTGTCTCGCGTGGTGGTGAAACTGAACAATCGGTCGGTCCAATGGTGAACCGATAACACTTTTTCTTCGAGAAAGGCACTCATGAGATTAAACTTGCAGTAAATGTAAACACAAGATTTTAAATCAGTCCCGAGTTCGGGCATGATAGTGGCCGTATCTTCTTTTTTCTCTTCATTTCAAAACCATGAACTTTCTCAATCGCCGTAATTTTTTCATTTTGACCCTATTGGGCTGTGTGGTGGGTCAAGCTTTAGCGCAAAGCAATCCCATACGGATTGGTGAAGTCAATAGTTACAAAGCGCAACCTGCATTTTTAGACCCGTACAAAAAAGGAATGGATTTAGCCATTGAAGAAGTCAATGCAGCAGGCGGCGTGATGGGGCGCAAATTAGAAGTCATCACGCGTGATGACAATGCAACGCCAGGGGACGCCGTGCGAGCCGCTGAAGAATTGTTGTCTCGCGAAAGAGTCGATGTATTGGCAGGATCTTTTTTGTCGCACATTGGTTTGGCGTTGGGTGATTTTGCCAAGCAACGAAAAATATTCTTCTTGGCTAGTGAACCACTCACCGACAAAATGGTTTGGCAAGGTGGCAATCGCTACACCTTTCGCTTGCGCGCATCCACCTATATGCAAGTTTCTATGTTGGTCCCCGAAGCGGTTCGCATGAAGAAAAAGCGTTGGGCGATTGTGTATCCCAATTATGAATACGGTCAATCTGCCGCCGCTACTTTTAAACAATTGCTCAAAGCGGCCCAACCCGACGTTGAATTTGTTGCCGAACAAGCACCTGCATTGGGAAAAGTAGACGCAGGTAGTGTGACGCAAGCACTCGCAGACGCCAAGCCCGATGCAATTTTTAATGTTTTATTTGGCACCGATTTGGCCAAGTTTGTTCGCGAAGGCAACAACAGAGATTTATTCAAAGGCCGTGAAGTGGTGAGTTTGCTCAGCGGTGAGCCCGAATACCTCGACACCCTCAAAGATGAAACACCCAACGGTTGGGTCGTTACGGGATATCCCTGGTATGGCATAGATACACCCGAGCACAAGTCGTTTGTCAAAGCCTATCAAAGCAAATTCAACGACTATCCACGTTTGGGCTCAGTGGTGGGTTACACCACCATCAAAGCATTGGCTGAAGGCATCAAAAAAGCGCAAAGTACCGACACAGAAAAACTCATCACAGCATTTAGAGGGCTCAACTTTGATAGTCCATACGGCAAACTGCAGTTCAGAGCCATTGATCATCAATCCACCATGGGCGCTTTTGTCGGCAAACTCAAAAATGACAAAGGCCAAGGCGTGATGGTTGATTACAAATACATGGATGGTTCCAAATTTCAACCTAGCAATGACGACGTGCGCAAGATGCGCCCGGCCGATTAATTCGTACCCGTCATGGACGCAGTTGCATCGATATGGCTGGTGCATGGTCTGAATGGCCTGGCCAGTGCGGCCACATTATTTTTAGTCGCCGTTGGTTTGTCCCTCATCTTTGGAGTCACACGCGTTGTTAATTTTGCGCATGGCTCTTTTTTTATGTTGGGGCTGTATGTTGCGTATAGCTTCGTAGATAAATTTGCGCCCGTGGTGGACTCTTATTTAGGGTTCGGTTGGGGCTACTGGCTGAGTTTGCCGCTCACCGCACTGGTGGTGGCTTGCCTGGGTGCGTTGGTAGAAGTTTTTTTGTTGAGACGCTTATACGCGTCGCAAGAATTATTTCTATTGCTCGCAACATTTGCGTGCGTATTGATCATTCAAGATGCGGTGTTGTGGTTGTGGGGCTCACAAGATTTGTTGGGGCCGCGTGCGCCAGGCTTGGCTTTTTCAATACAAGTGGGCGATCAAAAATTTCCTGCCTACGATTTATTTTTAATTGTAATGGGGCCACTCATATTGTTATTGATGCAATTTTTTTTACATCACACACAATTGGGATTATTGGTGCGAGCCGCCTCTCACGACCGAGAAATGGTCAGCGCATTGGGTGTGCCACAAAGTTATTTATTCACCAGCGTTTTTGCACTGGGATGTGCGTTAGCAGGGTTGGCTGGCGCACTGCAATTGCCCAAGGAGCCAGCGCATTTGGGGCTTGATTTATCCGTGATTGGTGACGCGTTTGTGGTGGTGGTGGTGGGCGGTTTGGGCTCGATGACTGGCGCATTTTTAGCGGCTATTTTGGTGGGTATGGTCAAAGCGATTTGTATTGCCATTGGAAGTTTCGAGTGGAATGACCTCACTTTTTCTTTATCCAAGCTCACATTGGTCGCTGAATTTATTGTGATGGCAATCGTTCTTATTGTGCGACCTTCGGGTTTGATGGGCAAAGAAATAAAGCCGTATCACACGCACAACTATTCATTTCAAATGCAAATCCCAATTGTTCATCAGCAATGGCTATGGATTGTTTTTTTAAGCGTATTGTTTTTATTGCCGTTGTGGTCGCAACCATGGCCCTACATCGCCATCATTGGAATTGATATATTGATTGCATGCTTGATGGCGGCAAGCTTGCAATGGCTAATGGGGCCAGTAGGTTTGAATTCATTTGGACATTCGGCTTGGCTGGGTGTTGGTTCATACACGGCTGCATTGCTCAGTTTGAAATTGAGTCTGCCGATGTGGGGTGCATTGTTATTGGCCCCCTTTATGGCTGCTGTTGTTGCGTTGGTATTGGGTTGGTTTTGTATTCGCTTATCGGGTGTTTATTTGGCGATGCTTACATTGGCTGCAGGACAAATCTTATGGTCGATTGCATTTCAATGGGATTCATTGACGGGTGGCAGCAATGGAATCACTGGCGTATGGCCGTCTCCCATCTTGAGCGACAAATCTAATTTTTATATGTTGTGTTTGATTCTAGTTTCAATCGGTGTCTTTATGTTGATGAAATTAGCACAATCTCCCTTTGGATGGATGTTGCGAGCGAGTAGAGATACTGATGTGCGCGCACAAGCCATTGGTATACCTGTTTTTAAATTGCGTTGGTTGGCATTTGTGATCTCCGCTTTTTTTGCAGGACTTGCAGGCGCTTTGTTTGCATTTTCAAAAGGCAGCATTTCTCCAGATGTATTAAGCATTCAAAAATCAATGGATGCTTTGTTGATGGTTTTATTGGGAGGAATTGAATCTGCAACAGGTCCGATTTGGGGTGCTTGGGTTATGACGGGTTTACAAGACACCTTTTCGCGCAACACAGAATATTGGCGAGCCGTTTGGGGTGGGGTGATGCTTTTATTGATTATTGCGTTTCCACAAGGCTTGGCGACGTTTCAAAATTATCTATGGTTTCTTTTGTTCAAGCGAGCGTCAACATGAGCGCATCCTTACTCAAGGTTCGCGGTCTTAGCAAAAGCTTTGGTGGATTGCGTGCGGTTGATTCTTTAGATTTGGATATTGCAGTGGGCGAGCGTGTCGCATTGATTGGCCCCAATGGTGCTGGCAAGTCCACAACATTTAATATGCTCAATGGTCAACTCAAACCCGATGCAGGGCACATACAACTCAATCAACAAATCATCAACGGTCAAGCGTCCGAGCAAATGTGGGCACTAGGTGTGGGGCGCACATTTCAAATTGCACTCACCTTTCAATCGTTCACGGTTTTACAAAACGTTCAAATTGCCTTACTATCGCATCAAAAAAAATATTTTAATTTTTTAAGTTCAAATATAAAAAACACCATCGATCCATCCATTTATTTGCTTGGACTGGTGGGCTTGTCAGATCAAGCGAATCGACCCTGTAGCGAATTGGCTTATGGTGATGTCAAGCGTCTGGAGTTGGCGTTGGCCATCTCCAACCGTCCGCGTCTTTTGTTAATGGATGAGCCCACTGCGGGCATGGCGCCGTCTGAGCGACAAGCAATGATGCAATTGACATCGCGATTGGTTGAAGAGCAAAAGATGGGCCTGCTCTTTACAGAACACAGCATGGATGTTGTTTTTCATTATGCAGATCGCATTGTCGTGATGGATCAAGGTCGATGTATCGCCAACGGCACCCCCAACGATGTAAAAAATAATTCGCTGGTTCAATCGATTTATTTAGGTGCATCTGCGCAGCACATAACGTTATGAAAAATCTGTTGCATATTCAATCTCTTAAAGCATGGTATGGCCCTGCACAAATATTATTTAAAATAAATTTGCGGGTCAATTCTGGCGAGTGCGTTGCATTGCTAGGGCGCAATGGTGCGGGCAAATCCACTTTGGTTAAATCGATCATGGGGTTGGTTCAGCGCCAAGCGCATTCGTTTCAATTTTTAAATCAAGATGCGTCTAATTGGGCAACCGATCAATTGGTGCGTGCAGGAATTGCCTATGTGCCCGAAGACAGACGCATATTTACCAACCTTACGGTATTAGAAAATTTAAAAGTGGGTAGACCCCAGCATCATGTGTTGGGCGATGGACGAGCAGCTCCTCAATGGGAGCTCAAAGATGTGCTCGAGCTTTTTCCACGCTTACAAAATATGCTCAATCGAAGCGCCTCTCAAATGAGTGGCGGAGAACAACAAATGTTATCGATTGCCAGAAGCTTAATGGTTAACCCTTTGCTTTTGTTATTGGATGAGCCTACTGAGGGCATTGCCCCCGTGCTTGTTGAGCAAATGTCTCAAGCAATACTTCAACTGAAATCGCAGGGTGTGAGTGTGTTGTTATCAGAGCAAAACTGGGCGTTTGCAAGTAGCGTTTGTGACCGTGCTTATGTCCTTCAAAAAGGACAAGTTGTGTTTAATGGCAACATGTCAGACATTCAACACAATAATTTAGCGCAAGATGCCCTTTGGGTCTTGTAAGGAAATTTTAAATTGCCTTCCTTTCTGACTGACTTCAGCAACATCATCATTACAGATCCATTTTTTTATTTGGTTGCTATTCCTGCGGTTCTAATTTTTGGAATTAGTAAAAGTGGTTTTGGTGCGGGCTTTGGATCTCTTGCTGTTCCACTGATGGCACTGGCAATACCTGTTTCTCAATCTGCCGCTATTTTTATGCCCATTTTGCTTGCAACAGATTTGTTGGCCATGTCTGCATTGAGAAAAACCGTTGATAAGCCGCTATTAAAATTTATATTGTGTTGGGGAGTACTCGGCGTTGTCATTGGATATTTTACTTTTCGGGTTTTAGATTCGCATGTGGTTTCGGGTATTTTGGGATTTGTAACCTTGCTATTTTTAGCTCATCGACTTTTATTCAAGCAACCTGATCACCCTGTTTATTTGCCCAAATGGTTTGGCGCCATTATGTCGACATTGGGTGGATTCACCAGCTTTATTGCCCACTCGGGTAGTCCGCCGCTCAATACTTATTTGCTTCCTATGCGGTTACCCCCGCTTGTTTTTAGCGCGACATTGTCCTACCATTTCTTTGCGCTCAACATGGCTAAATGGATTCCATACGTGGCATTGGGGTGGCTAGATAGGAAGGGCTTGGCTACTGCGATCGTATTGCTTCCGTTGGCCCCTGTAGGCGTGTGGTTGGGTATCAATGTGGCCAAACGTGTGAGTCAACAATTGTTTTACCACTTGGTTCATACGGGCATGTTTTTAACAGGACTCAAACTGTTATGGGATGGATTTCAATAGTGATTTTTCATTTTTAACTTTTAACAACAACATGAAAATTTTTCAAACACTACAAGATTTAGCGGCCTGTGTGGGACAAGAGGTTGCTGTGAGCGATTGGTTATTGGTTACCCAAGATCGCATCGACTTATTTGCAAAAGCAACGGGAGACCACCAATGGATTCATGTAGATCCAGAAAAATCTGAACAAGGCCCATTTGGTGTCACTATTGCTCATGGTTATTTAACCTTGTCGTTGTTGCCTCAATTTTTTGACTCATCCATGAAAGTGATTGAAACCCGAATGGGCATCAACTATGGATTGAACAAAGTAAGGTTTACGGCGCCGGTACTGGTGAACAGCAGGTTGCGCGCAAGGCTCACTTTGATGGCTTGCTCGGATATCGATCAAGGCGGCGTACAAATGAATTGGCATGCGTTAATTGAATGCGAAGGTTCAGATAAACCAGTTTGTATAGCCGAAACTGTGGTGCGTCGCTATCCTTAAAATTTAAATTCCAAAACCATTTTGACGCCATGCCTCGTATACGGTGACGGCCACCGCATTGGACAAATTAAGACTGCGCTGTCCTTCGAGCATGGGCAAAATTAATTTTTTGTCGTTTGCAAAAGAATTTCTAATCAGTTCAGGCAATCCGCCGGTCTCATTGCCAAACACCAACCAATCGTCTTTGCAAAACGCCACATCAAACACGCGATGTGTTCCTTTGGTGGTGAGGGCAAAACAACGATTGATATTGGGTTTTTGAGTTTCATAAAAAACATCCCAACTCGCATATTTTTTAACCGACGCGTATTCGTGATAGTCCAGCCCTGCGCGGCGCATTTGTTTGTCGTGCATTGAAAACCCCAAAGGCTCTATCAAATGGAGTCTGCAACCCGTATTGGCAGCCAATCGAATGACATTACCTGTATTAGGTGGAATTTCAGGATGAACTAAAACAATATTGAACATGGTTTTTGTGGGTTACAAATGGGCGCGGACAAAGACGATGCGCGTGATGGTCTAAACACCTGCAGATATTAAAATTTGACTGTCTTGCTCAAGTGTAGCCCCTCTAGTCAGCACGTCGTCCGCCAATACGCAATGGGTGTCAATCAACTCGTGTTTGCGAAAGGTATATGTGCATGATCCAGTCAGCATGCGCGAGTGTGAGTGCGATGGCGCAATATTGATGCATCAATTGAGCCATGGCACCGGCAAGTCCCGGGTATTGTTTGTATTTGAGCTGATGCACCGTTGAGTTCCAAGGATAGGCATAGTTGATCGCTCCAAAAAAGCGTCCCACGCAGGTGGATTAAGTATGCACTGCGCGCAAAGGTCTTCGTCGTAGGCAATCGCACACATGCCGCATCTTTTTTGGATGTTGGCAAACTCTTGGATGCAATGTTTGCAAAAAATCGCGGATGACCATGTATGACAAAACAGACAACGCGAAGGCCAAGAAAATTAAAATAATTTGGATTGCATGAGTGCGCATCTATACTGAAAGGGTGTCTATATCTTCTGATTTATTTAACCCATTACCCAGTGACGCCATTCACATGGATGGTGTCGCCTGCGCACGTTGGCTGACACAATTGCATTCTTCGACAGTTGATGCTTGGCTTCACCAAGAAGTAGCGCGTCGCATGGCTGACCGCCTCACTTGGATTAAAACCAAACCTGCGCATTGGGCGCACTGGATGCCATTAACGGGATCAATTGCGTCGCAAAAATATGTACAAGCCGTTTATGCAGATGCAGTGTGTCATGTCATTGAGTCATCGGCGGAACGCTTGCATCAAGCAAAAAAAATACTTAGCCCCACTTGGTGGCAGCGTGCATTCAAACCACCCATTCATTTTTCTTTGGCACCCACCCAGCCTGTGCACATGCTGTGGTCCAACATGACTTTGCACCATACGCATCGACCTCAACTCATGATGAAGTCTTGGTCTGATGCAGTAGATGTGGGCGGATTTGTGATGTTTTCTTGTTTGGGTCCTGATACGCTCAAGCAACTTCGTGCGGTTTATGAGGCTAATCATTGGCCAGCTCCAACGCATGCATTCACAGACATGCACGATTGGGGAGATATGTTGTTGCAATCGGGTTTTACTGAGCCCATCATGGACATGGAGCGCATTCAATTGACCTATGCAAATGCCCATGATTTATGGGTTGACTTGCGCACGCTGGGGCGCAATCTCAATCCTAAAAGGTTCCAAGGTTTACAAGGTAAAAAATGGCGCGAAAAACTTGATTCACAGCTTTTTCAATCGGAGGCTACCCATAGCAACGACTCAAGAGTCACCATGACTTTTGAGGTTATTTATGGACACGCCTTCAAGTCAAACCCCAAAATACGAGTAGCGCCTAAAAGCACGGTAACACTCGAAAATATGAAATCCATGCTGGGTCAAAAATAGCAACGCCAAGCGCTTTTCAATGTGGCTACTTTTCATCATGCGGTTTAAGGGCTGAAATTGTCAGTTTGACGACGATTTAGCCTTGCTACAATGTATTGTTGCGACCAGTCCTAGGGTATTCACCATGGACGCCGTCGGTTGTCTGATTTCCAAATCTGGCTCAATCAACGGATGGTGGCGTTTTGAGGCAATAAAACGTGAACAAGATGAACGATTTAATCAAAAAGTTGGCTTCAGGTCTTTTAGGGGCCGTTGTATTTGTATCAACTGCCGCATGGGCAGTTAACGATCTTCCGGGCGGCCCCGCGGTTTGGCAACTCAACTTGCAACCCGCCGCCACCAAAATGGCTGCAGAGCAAGCATGGTTGCATTGGTTCATGCTTATTATCTGTACAGTTATTTTTGTCGTCGTATTTGGCGTGATGTTTTATTCCATTTGGAAGCATCGCAAATCAGTGGGTCATAAGCCCGCTGATTTTCATGAATCCGTCAAAGTTGAAATCGCATGGACTGTTATTCCTTTCATCATCGTGATTTTGATGGCATTGCCTGCAACCAAGGCGGTGGTCGCTCAAAAAGACACATCCAATGCAGACATCACCATCAAAGCAACGGGCTATCAATGGAAGTGGGGATACGACTACCTCAAAGGCGAAGGTGAAGGCATTGCTTTCATTTCAACGCTAGACAATGAACACCGCGAGATTTCTAACAGCGGTGCCAAGGGTGTTCAGATCGACGACTACTTGCTTAAAGTCGACAATGTATTGGTTGTTCCAGTTGATAAAAAAATTCGCATTATCACTACAGCCAATGACGTGATTCACGCATTTGCAGTCCCTTCACTGGGCATCAAACAAGATGCGATTCCAGGCTTTGTTCGCGATACTTGGTTTCGTGCCGAAAAAATAGGTGATTTCCATGGTCAATGCCAAGAGCTATGCGGTAAAGAGCACGCCTACATGCCTATTCATGTCAAGGTCGTCAGCGCAGAAGATTATGCCAAGTGGGTTCAAGACGAACAAAAAAAGATGGCCGCCAAATTGGATGATCCTTCCAAAGTTTGGACGCTTGACGAAATCACCAAACGTGGTGAGAAGGTATATGCAGCCAATTGTGCAGCTTGCCATCAATCCAACGGTAAAGGTGCTGGCCCCATCAAGCCTTTAGATGGCGCAGCTGTCGTATTAAACGCCGACAAAATCAAACAAATCAAAGTATTGCTTAATGGACAAAACAACGGCACCATGCCTGCGTGGAAACAATTGAGCGACACCGATATTGCCGCTGTTATTAGTTACACAAAAAACAACTGGTCCAATAAAACGGGTCAATTGGTGCAACCTGCAGACGTTAAAGCCGCTCGTTAATCAAGAATCGTCATTCAGAAGGACATCATCATGAGTGCAGTACTCGACCCCCACGGCCATGTAGCTGGCGACCACGGACACGACGATCATCACGGAGCCCCTCATGGATGGCGACGTTGGGTCTTTGCAACCAACCACAAAGACATCGGTACTTTGTATTTGTTATTTGCTTTCACCATGTTCATTATTGGTGGCATATTGGCTTTGATTATTCGTGCAGAGTTGTTTCAACCGGGTTTGCAAGTGGTCAACCCCGAGCTCTTCAATCAACTCACCACCATGCATGGTCTCATTATGGTGTTTGGCGCCATCATGCCTGCCTTTGTTGGATTTGCAAACTGGATGATTCCATTACAAATTGGCGCTGCTGATATGGCTTTTGCACGCATGAACAACTTCAGTTTTTGGCTGATGATTCCTGCGGCTGTCATGCTTTCTACATCATTCTTTATGCCTGGTGGTGCACCCGCTGCAGGTTGGACGTTGTACGCGCCACTCACGCTTCAAATGGGTCCCACCATGGACTCCGGTATTTTTGCACTACATATTTTGGGTGCTTCATCGATCATGGGCTCCATCAACATCATCGTCACCATTCTCAATATGCGCGCTCCTGGCATGACATTGATGAAAATGCCGATGTTTGTTTGGACATGGTTAATCACTGCTTATTTGTTGATTGCTGTGATGCCTGTGTTGGCTGGCGCAATCACCATGACGCTCACTGATCGTCACTTTGGAACCACCTTCTTTAATCCTGCAGGTGGCGGTGATCCTGTGATGTACCAACATATTTTTTGGTTCTTCGGTCACCCCGAGGTCTACATCATGATTTTGCCCGCCTTTGGTATCGTCAGTCACATTATTCCTGCATTTTCACGTAAAAGATTATTTGGTTATGCATCCATGGTTTATGCGACAGCGTCAATCGCTATTTTGTCTTTCATTGTGTGGGCGCATCACATGTATGCGACTGGCATGCCTGTCACAGGTCAATTGTTCTTCATGTACGCAACCATGTTGATTTCAGTACCAACGGGCGTCAAAGTTTTCAATTGGATTGCAACCATGTGGAAGGGCTCCATGACTTTTGAGTCACCCATGTTGTTTGCGGTTGGCTTTATCTTTGTGTTCACCATGGGCGGATTCACAGGTTTGATTTGTGCAATGGCTCCCATTGACACGCAAATTCAAGACACCTATTACATCGTTGCTCATTTCCACTATGTATTAGTGGCGGGCTCTTTATTTGCGATGTTTGCTGGTTACTATTACTGGTCTCCCAAATGGACTGGCGTGATGTATAACGAAACACGCGGCCAAATCCATTTTTGGTGGACGCTCATTTCTTTTAACATCACATTCTTCCCCATGCACTTTTTGGGATTAGCCGGAATGCCACGTCGCTATGCGGACTACCCCATGCAGTTTGCGGACTTCAATGCGATTGCCTCGGTGGGTGCTTTTGCTTTTGGTCTTGCACAGGTTTATTTCTTCTGCTTTGTAATTTTTCCCACCATGATGGGCAAAGGTGAAAAAGCTGCAGCTAGTCCTTGGGAAGCTGCAGAAGGCTTGGAGTGGCAAGTTCCATCTCCCGCGCCATTCCACACGTTTGAGACACCGCCCAAGTTGGATTCAACAGCCACCAAAATCATTGCTTAATTTTTATGACAACACCTGAGCAAAAAAAGAATAACGTCCGACTTGCCCTGATATTGGCTACGGTTGCGATTGCTTTTTTTCTTGGGTTTTTGGCAAAAATGATTTTGCTACAGCGATAAATTCATGCTCTCCAAAACAACCTCAGCCAATCTCACCATGATGCGTAAGCTTTGTGTTGTTGCGTTAGGTATGTTTGCTTTTGGTTATGCCTTGGTGCCCATGTACAAAGCCATTTGTGAAATGACGGGCATCAATATCCTTGCCTTGGGCGAGCGTGAAATACCAGGCTCTGGTTCGGCTCGTTTGGGTAGACTTGAAAACAGCCAAGTCGATACAACGCGCACCATCACCATTGAATTTGATGCTAATTCGCGCGGACCTTGGCTGTTCAAGCCCGCACAAAATTCAATTCAAGTTCATCCAGGACAAATGACAACGGTGATGTATGAATTTCAAAATACACAAAACCGCACCATGTCTGCGCAAGCCATCCCCAGTTATGCGCCACGTCAAGCTGCGTCTCACTTCAATAAGTTGGAATGTTTTTGCTTTAATCAATACACGTTAGCGCCCGGCGAAAAAAAGCAATGGCCCGTGGTTTTTGTGGTGAATCACAAGTTGTCCAAAGACGTCAACACCATCACACTGTCATACACATTTTTTGAAGTCGGCAGCAAGGTGCCTGAGGCCCCCACTGCATCCGTGTTTAAGTCCAATACAAAGTGGGGCGTATGAGTCAAGATCTTGTGCCTCCCAAAAAAGGATCGATCTTTCGAACCATTGTTGCGATCGCTTGGTCGTTCATTGGCATTCGTAAAAGTTCTGAGTTTCAAGAAGACATTGCACGCATCACACCACTGCATATTATGCTCGTGGGCTTTGTGGCTATTTTTTTATTTGTAATCGGTTTGATGTTGTTGGTCAAACTTGTTGTCGCGACATAAAAAGGAGTTGAAATGAGTAGCAATTTAAACGGCGCAGCGCCCTATTATTTTGTGCCCGAACCCTCTCGCCATCCTGCGATGGCCGCACTTGGTTTGTTTTTTGTCATCATGGGTGCCAGTCAATGGGTCAATAGCGTTGAATGGGGCAAGTACTCTTTAATACTTGGTCTTGCCATTGTGTTTATTGTGTTATTTCAATGGTTCATGCAGGCCATCACCGAGAGTGAAAGCGGACAATACGGTCACAAGGTTGATCTTTCTTTCCGCTGGAGCATGAGTTGGTTTATTTTTTCTGAAGTGATGTTCTTCGGTGCTTTTTTCTCGGCTTTGTGGTGGATGCGTGTTCACTCTGTGCCCGAACTCGGCAATATCAACAACGCTATTTTGTGGCCTGACTTTAAAGCGGTGTGGCCTTCAGTTTCCGCAGGCGCTACAGCATCTCCTGCAGGCATTATCGAGCCATTCACAGCAATGACACCCTTTTGGTTGCCCACCATCAACACCGCTTTGTTGTTGAGCTCTGGTGTCACCATCACCATTGCGCATCACGCGTTGAGAGAAAACAAGCGCGAACAAGCGCTGCTATTCATGTGGCTTACCGTTATATTGGGTCTCGTGTTTTTGTTTGTTCAAGGTTATGAGTATGCACACGCGTATTCAGACATGAACCTGAAGCTCACATCGGGTGCGTATGGTTCTACATTCTTTATGCTCACGGGCTTTCACGGTTTTCACGTGTTCCTCGGCATGTTGATGTTGTTTTTCATCACGCTTCGCATTCAAAAAGGCCACTTCACCGCTGACAAACATTTTGGTTTTGAAGGCGCAGCTTGGTATTGGCACTTTGTTGACGTGGTGTGGTTGGGCTTGTATATTTTGGTTTATTGGTTGTAAACCTCAGCAATCAAAGCAAAGGCCGCAAGTGCGGCCTTTGTTATTGGCGATTGGCAAAAATTATCTGCCCGCTGGAATTCCTGTGGGTTGAATCCATCCCATCATCCATGCGAATAAAATGCAAATAAAAAGCATAATGGAAAAGCCCACACGCAGTGCAAGAGCGCGAGCCATTCGACTGGTTTTGGGAGCGCCCTCTTGACCGTCGCGCATCATAAAAAACAAAGCAACAGCCAAACTCACTAAGATGGCGACAAATGCAATCAGAACAAATAATTTCATAACCACTATTATCTCGTGAAATCAGCTCAAAGCGGAATCCAAACAAGCCCATTGAATATGAATCGATGGGTGATTGCTATGGCTGCCGCCTTGGGCGTGGCTTTGACTATTGGTTTGGCTTTATGGCAGTTGTCGCGCGCGCAACAAAAAGATGAGATCCATCAAGCCATGATTCAAATGCAAGCCTTGCCTTCATTACAGTCTCAACAATTAGTTGCAGATCCACAATTGTGGCAATCAACGCACCGTGCGGTGCAATTAAACGGCCAATGGTTGGTTGATCAAACTATTTTTTTAGACAATCGCAGTCATCATGGTGCCGCTGGTTTTTGGGTGATATCGCCCCTCAAGATCAATGAGCAAGAGTCTGTCTTGGTCAAGCGTGGTTGGCTTGCACGTGACTTGCGCGACCCCAAGTTTTTATCTCGTCTTGATACACCTACCACGGATGTTGTGATCAATGGCCGCATTGATTTGCCCTTGTCTCAATGGTTTACATTGAGCAATCCCTCGCCATCTTCGCAAAGTGTCGATACAAAAAAATCTCGTATTCAATCCAATATTCAAAACAAGGATATTGAATATGAGACAGGATTGAAGATTGTTGCAACTGTTTTGCAAATTGACGCAAGTAGTGATGGTTTAAAACGAGACTGGCCCGACATCACTCAAACATCGGATAAAAACAGAGCGTATGCTTGGCAATGGTTTGCGCTTAGCGCTTTGATTGCAGGTTTATACGTGTGGTTTCAATGGATAAAACCTTATGCAAAAAAATAACGTCGAAAAAAACAATGACGATCAACCTTTAGGGCTGACTGTTTATGACTTGCCAAGCCCAGTGGAAAGTGTGGCGCATGACGCCAAGCGCACGCGTGCGGGTCGCTTAGGCATGTTGCTGGTTTTTATTATTTGTTTGTCACCCGTTGTTGCATCGTATTTTATGTATTACGTGGCAAGACCTGCTTCTATCAAATCGTTTGGTGAATTGATTCAACCCACGCAATCATTACCCAATGCACCTATGACTAATTTACAAGGACAAGCGGGAGATTTGTCACAACTCAAAAAACAGTGGTTATTCATCAGTGTGGGATCTGGTGCATGTCCGATTGAATGTCAAAACCGTTTGTATTTGCAACACCAAATCTGGGTTTCATTGGGCAAAGAGCGCGTACGCTTCGATTGGGTTTGGCTCATCTCTGATAATGAAGCGGTGCCCGCACCAATATTGCCAGGTCTAAAAGAGGCACAAGTTTGGCGTGTCAAATCGCAAGTGTTGGAGGCTTGGTTAAAGCCACAATCAAATTTTTCATTGCAAGATCATTTTTATTTAGTCGATCCCATGGGTGAATGGATGATGCGATTTCCTGCGCCCATTGACAAAGACAGGGCCACTCCCATTAAAAAAGATTTGGAACGTGTGCTCAGAGCCTCAGCCGGCTGGGATTTACCAGGTCGTTAATCATGGAAACACCTGCCTACAACTGGAGCCCCGTTTTGCATCTCATGCTCATGGGCGTGGTGATTGCGATGGGACCGCTGTGTTGGGTTTGGTTGCGTCATCGACACGCCAATACAGCGCAACGTTTCAGGCAAATCACTTTGCTCACATTATTTTTAACTTTTGATTTGGTTCTCTTTGGCTCGTTTACGCGACTCACCGATTCTGGTTTGGGTTGCCCCGATTGGCCCGGTTGCTACGGTCATTTATCGCCTGTTGGCGCTAAGTATGTCATTACTGAAGCTCAAGCGGCTATGCCAAGCGGACCTGTTAGCGCTGTGAAAGCGTGGATTGAAATGTTGCATCGTTATCTGGCAACTGGGGTTGGTGTGTTGATTTTGACAATTGCAATTTTTTCTTGGATGAGTGCGCGTTTTTCAAGATTGCTACCCAGTATCACTTTGTTGGTTGTGTGTATGCAAGGTGCGTTTGGTGCATGGACAGTTACTTTCAAATTACAACCCGCCATTGTGACTTTGCATTTGTTGGGGGCGATGGTGCTATTGGTTTTACTCACGCGTCAATGGGTTCGACAAATGCAAAGCACGGGAGATATGGATCACTCACCTGCAAGCCCTCATCTTCGTCTTTGGCTGGTGTTGACATCGATTGCGCTTCTCATTCAATTGGTGTTGGGCGCATGGGTGAGTACCAATTACGCTGTATTGGCTTGTGATCAATTTCCGCAATGCCAAAATTCTTGGTGGCCTGAGATGGATTTTTCGAGTGCATTTGAAATTTGGCGTCCATTGGGTTTTTCAAGCCAAGGCGATACGCTCACTTTTTCTTCGCTCACAGCCATTCATTACACGCATAGACTTATGGCCTATATCTTGATGTGCGTTGTGTTGGTATTGGCTTGGGTACTCAACAAAACCGGTTGGACGCAAATCGCTGGTTTGCTGTTTGCTGTTTTAGTTTTGCAATTTATCACAGGCATATCCAATGTAGTCTTCAGTTGGCCGTTGATTGCAGCTGTCATTCACACAGGTGGTGCTGCGGCATTGGTGATATTGATCACAACAGCATGGACTTGCACCAGCGACGATAATCCGAACATGGCATCTATTTTTAAAGCCCCTCATCACTCATGAGCACTGTTATCACATCCGATATGCCTGTCTGGCGTCAATTCAACGCATTGACCAAGCCGCGCGTGATTCAGTTGATAGTGTTTTGCGCGCTCATTGGAATGGTGTTGGCGGTACCTGGTTTGCCCACGCTTGCCGAGATCAGTTTGGCCTTGTGGGCTTGCTTTGGTATTTGGTTTGTGTCGGGCGCCGCCGCCGCTTTCAATTGCATTGTTGAAAAAGCAATCGATGCTCGTATGAAGCGCACATCTTGGCGACCCACAGCAAAGGGTGAATTGAGTGATCGCGACACGCTTTTGTTTTCTGCCGTCTTGTGTTTGATTGGCTCAACCATTTTGTATGTGATGGTCAATCCCCTCACTATGTGGCTCACCTTTGCAACGTTTGTGGGTTATGCCGTTATCTATACCGTGATATTAAAACCGCTCACGCCGCAAAATATTGTGATTGGCGGCGCATCGGGTGCGATGCCTCCTGTGCTGGGATGGGCTGCGATGACGGGGGATGTCGGGCCTGAAGCATTGATCTTATTTTTAATTATTTTTTTGTGGACACCCCCTCATTTTTGGGCGCTGGCACTTTATCGCGTTGAAGATTACAGAAAATCAGGGCTTCCAATGTTGCCCGTTACTCACGGCAATGAATTTACAAGGCTGCAAGTGTTGCTTTACACATGGGTTTTATTGGCGGCTTGTTTGATGCCCTTTATTTATCGCATGAGCGGATGGTTTTATTTAATCAGCGCGATTATTCTGAGTTTGATGTTTTGTTATTACGCATGGAAACTTTGGAAAAATTATTCCGATTCGTTGGCTAAAAAAACATTTCGGTTTTCATTGATTCATCTTAGTCTTTTATTTGCCGCCTTGTTGATTGATCACTATCTTTGAAAAAATCATGAAACAAATCATCATTAAATTTTTAATGACCAGTCTGCTTGTGTTACTTGCATCTTGTTCGCCTAATCTGGCTTCTTTCAAGTCGATTGACCTGACTGGTGCAGACTATGCCAAAGGATTTAGTCTTCTTGATTTCAATGGTAAAAATAAAACTCTTGCTGACTTTTCTGGCAAAGTGGTGGTGGTTTTTTTTGGATACACGCAGTGTCCTGACTTTTGTCCGACAACTTTGACAGAGTTCACAGAGGTCAAGCAAAAATTGGGTTCTCAAGGCGATCGCTTGCAAGCTATTTTTATTACCGTCGATCCTGAGCGAGATCAGCCCGATTTACTCAAGGAATACATGGGTAACTTTGATCCCACTTTTTTGGCTTTGATACCGACTCCAGAGCAACTGGAAGTTTTAGCCAAGGACTATAAAATTTATTTTAAAAAAGTACCTGTTAAAAATAGCAAGAGCTACACCATGGATCACAGTGCAGGTACTTATATTTACGACACCTCGGGTCGATTGCGTTTGTATGCGCGCTACGGATTAGGCCCGCAGTCTATCGCCGAAGATATTGGGTCGTTGCTCAAGCAGTAACAAATCAGGCGTAATGCGCCAAAGTCGCTTTCATTTTTTTCATGGCCGCAACTTCGATTTGACGAACACGTTCTGCGCTGATGCCGTATTCATCGGCTAATTCATGCAGTGTCAGGCCGCCAGATCCGTCGTCGTTGACTTTGAGCCAACGCTCTTCAACAATGCGTCGGCTTCTTTCATCGAGCACATTGAGAGCGGCCGCAATTCCATCGGTGGACATGACGTCGTGGCGATGCGATTCAATCATTGCGGTGGGCTCATGATGCGTGTCGGTTAAATAAGCAATGGGTCCGTAACTTTCTTCTCCGTCGTCAGAAGGCGAAGGGTCAAGCATGACATCACCGCCCGACATGCGAGTTTCCATTTCCATCACTTCTTCACGTTTGACGTTAAGGCTTTGAGCGACAGATGAAATTTGATCTTCGGTGAGTCGGTCGCGATAGGTTTGAACGTCTAATGAATCGGTATCGGACTTGAGTTCTTGTTTGAGCGAGCGCAAATTAAAAAATAATTTGCGTTGCGCCTTGGTAGTGGCTACCTTGACCATGCGCCAATTTTTGAGAATGTATTCGTGAATTTCTGCTTTGATCCAGTGCATGGCGTAACTCACCAAACGCACGCCTTGCTCGGGGTCAAAACGCTTGACGGCTTTCATCAAACCGATATTGCCTTCTTGAATCAAGTCTGCATGAGGTAATCCGTAGCCTAAATATTGACGCGAAATAGAAACCACCAAACGCAGATGCGACATGATCAATTGACCCGCGGCTTCTAAATCATTGCTGTTTTTGAGGGAGCGTGCCAACTTTTGTTCTTGCTCAAGCGTGAGCATGGGCATGCGATTGACGGCTGATATATAGGCGTCAATATTGCCCAACGGTGGTAGAAGGCTCCAGGAAGAGGCAGCTAATGAATTGTTTTTTGCCAATGTTAAGGTGGTCATAAAAGTACTCCTTTTGTGCTCAAGAAACCATTTTAGCACTCTTGGGGTGGGAGTGCTAAAATTCTATCAAATACTAGGGTTTTTACCAGTTTTAGTGGTTTTTTAGCTATCGAGCTCAATTTGCTTGTCTTTTGCCAATTTGGTCCAGCGCGCAATATCTGCACGCATAAATTGGGCAAAAGCATCTGAAGTCATTGGCATAGGCTCGACTGCTTCAACTGACAATTTTTCTCTTAAATCAGGCGCTTTGAGGATGGTGGTAAGACTTTCATTGAGCTGTTTGACTATAGCAGGAGGCATGCCAGCAGGCCCGACAACGCCGTACCACTGCATGGCGTCAAAGCCTTTGAAGCCGAGTTCATCCAAAGAGGGCAGCTCTTTGACCTGGGGGTGACGTTGCATGCCCGTGACGGCAAGCGCCCTAACCCTTCCCGAGCGAATGTAGGGCATGGCTGCAGCGAGGCCTGGAAACATCGCCTGCGTTTGCCCCGCAATCACATCGGTAAAAGCGGGAGCGATGCCACGATAGGGAATATGAACCATGAAACTGTTGACTTGTTGTTTAAACAATTCCATGGTGAGATGTGTGAGCGAGCCTTGTCCTGCAGATCCATAACTGAGTTTGCCTTGATTTTTTTTCAAGTAACTTAAAAATTGTGAAAAATCTTGCGCAGGAATATTGGCATTGATTACCAATACATTGGGTGTGCCACCGATCATTCCAATGGGTGAGAAATCTTTGATGGCGTCATAGGGCAAATTGCGCCTTGTGGCGGGACTGGTGCCGTGTGTGGCCACATAACCTTGCATCAGCGTATAACCATCGGGTACGGACTTGGCTGTGTTTTGACACGCAATCACCCCACCTCCGCCGCCTTGGTTGTCAACGACGATGCTTTGTCCTAATACGCGGGACCATCTTTCACAAACGGTGCGTGCCACCATGTCACTACCACCACCTGCAGCAACGGGCACGATGTAGCGCAGAGGTTTTTGAGGAAAGACTGTTTGTGCATTTAAAAAAGGCATGGCCACCACCGATGAAGAAATCATCGCTGATTGAAATAATCGACGCTTGGTGATCAACATATTTTTCATAACAACCTTGGTTAACTATCGAGCAGCGCTTGCGCAAATTCTTGAGCGTCAAAGCTTTGCAAGTCTTCTAACTTTTCGCCCACACCAATAAAATAAACAGGAATCGATTGACCGCCATTTTTAATGCGCTCAAGCCCCCACAGCGCAATCGCAGCCAACACACCACCTTTGGCGGTTCCATCCAGTTTGGTCACAATCAAACCCGTGAGACCTAAGTATTCATCAAATATTTTGACTTGACTCAGTGCATTTTGACCTGTGTTGCCGTCAATCACCAAAATAATTTCGTGTGGCGATGTGTTGTCTGCTTTTTGAACGACACGTTTTATTTTTTTTAATTCATCCATCAGATGTAATTGTGAAGGCAGTCGACCTGCCGTGTCCACAATCACTACATCGCGCCCACGTGCTTTGCCTGCGCTTACTGCATCAAAGCTTACTGCCGCAGGGTCGCCATCTGCTTGGCTCACAATATCAACGCGGTTGCGATCAGCCCACACCAACAATTGCTCGCGAGCAGCGGCGCGAAATGTATCTGCAGCAGCCAACAAAACACTGGTGCCCGAATCTGAAAGATGTTTGGTGAGTTTGCCAATTGAAGTTGTTTTGCCAGCGCCATTGACCCCCGCCACCATGATCACAGTGGGATGGTGTTGACCGATACTTAAATTTTTTTGCAAGGTCAAAAATAAATTAGTCAGCACTTCTTCTAGTAATTTCTTGACCTGAATGGGATCGGTTGCTTGTGTAGTTTTTACTTTATCTTTTAAATGTTCAAGCACATATGAAGTTGCGCCAACGCCCGCATCCGACATCAGTAATGCACTTTCGAGTTCTTCATACAAGGCATCATCAATTTGTGTACCAGTAAAAAGCGTGGTGATATTTTTTCCGGTGCGCGAAAGTCCCTTGCGAAGTTGAGCAAACCAATTTTTGCGAGGGCTGTCTGAGACTGATTCGCCGGACGGTGCTGGGGTCTTTTTCTTAAAGAAATTGAACATGAACCAAGTGTTTCTAAAATGAGGGGGTTCCGTGCGGTTTGCAGGGTTTAAACAAAGCTATTCTATGAAACCTTATTTTCTCTTGATTCGCTCAATTTTGCGAAATATTTCCGTGCTTTTATGTGTCGTATCGATGGGGTCGCCTGCTTATTCACAAAATCAGACGTCGGTTGAAAGTCACACGCTCCCCAATGGCCTGACTTTGCTCATCAAACCCGATCGTCGAGCGCCCACGGCCGTTCATATGTTGTGGGTCAGAGTTGGCTCCATGGACGAGGTGGACGGTAGTTCGGGCTTGGCTCATATGCTCGAGCATATGTTATTCAAAGGAACGCCCACCGTCAAGGCGGGTGAGTTTTCAAGACGTGTCGCAGCTTTGGGGGGGCGAGAAAATGCGTTCACCAGCAAAGATTACACCGGTTACTTTCAGCAAATACCCACAAAAAAATTACCTGATGTGATGCGTTTAGAGTCAGATCGATTCACCAACAACCAATGGCCCGATGAAGAGTTTGTCAAAGAACTCGAAGTCGTTAAAGAAGAGCGACGTATGCGCACCGAAGATCAACCGCATTCAATGTTGTATGAACAACTCAGTGCGGTTCAATATGCGGCCTCTCCTTACCGACGACCGATTGTGGGCTGGATGAGTGATCTCGATTCGATGAAGCCACAAGACGCGCGAGATTTTTATAAGCGTTGGTATGTACCGTCCAATGCTGTGGTTGTGGTGGTTGGCGATGTTGATCCTGTTCAAGTCAAGCAATGGACTAATCAGTTTTATGGCGTCATTCCATCGGGTGTTGTGCCAGATCGCAAACCACGAATCGAACCCGAGCAAAAAGGATTGCGCAGATTGTGGGTCAAGGCAGCTGCCGATCAATCCTACGTATCCTTGTCCTTTAAAACACCTGCCTTTACAGGATTTAACGTCAGTCCAAATAATCAAGACGCATTGGCTTTGACTGTATTGGCTGCAGTGTTGGATGGATACAGTGGTGCACGATTAGATCGAACCTTGACGCAAGGCGAGCAACGGTTGGCAGATAGTGCGGGCGCGTCGTTTGGTTTTAGTGGTCGAGGTCCTCAAACATTTACATTGGACGGTGTACCTGCGGCAGGAAAAACACCCGAGCAACTCGAAGCCGCATTGCGACAACAAATCACTCGTATTGCCAAAGAGGGCGTTACAGTGTCTGAGCTCAATCGTGTGAAAGCGCAATGGGTGGCCTCATCTGTTTACAAACGCGACTCTTTATTTAATCAAGCGCGCGAATTGGGTACTTATTGGATTGAAGGTTTACCTTTAGACACAGGCGAAAAAATCATTGAATCTTTACGCGCGGTGACACCTGAACAAGTCAAACAAGTCGCACAAACTTATTTTGGAGATGATGCGTTAACCATTGCGCATTTGATTCCCACTGGAAAATCACAGGCCGATCCTAAAAAACCAACGAGTAATGCGCGTCAGGCGGAGAGCACACGATGAAAAAAATTCAAATTTTATGGTTTTTTGTTTTGTGCCATTTCCTTACCATGTCGCAAGCGGCGATACCTATTGAAACATGGACGATGTCCAACGGCGCTAAAGTATTTTTGATTTCATCGCCTGCATTGCCCATGGTCGATATTCAAATTGATTTTGACGGAGGCTCTCGGCGCGACCCTGAGACACAACAAGGCTTGGCGCAAGCAACAGCTTCAATGATTAGCAAAGGCGTACGTGCAAAAGGCAATCAACCCGCGTTGGATGAAAATGGAATTGGTGAGGCTTGGGCCGATTTTGGCGCTTCATTTTCTGCCTCTGCAACGTCAGACCGAATAAGTTTTGTATTGCGCAGTTTGACTTCACCCGATTTATTGGACGGTGCAATTGCGTTGGCTGCGCGCTTGCTGGCGCAACCCACCATGCCCGCCGATATTTGGAAAACAGAAAGAGATCGTTGGATTGCATCCATCAAAGAGGCCAATACCAAGCCCGCACAGGTAGCAAGTCGTGCTTATGAAAAACAAGTGTTTGGCAACCATCCATATGGCTATGAGGCCGATGCACAAAACTTAAATCGATTACAGGCAAGTGATTTATTAAATTTTCATCGCGTGCATGTTCAAGCCTGTCGTGCGCATGTGAGCTTGGTGGGTGCGCTCAATAAAGCGCAAGCGCAAGCGCGTGTGGCGCAATTGCTTTCTTTGTTGCCTGCTAGCAATGTATGCGCGCCTTTACCAACCTTGCCTGAGGTTCAAACATTAAAAGCCTCTAACGAGCAGTTGATTGCATTTGAATCGGCGCAAGCGCATGTATTGATCGGACAGCCAGGTATCAAACGCAATAGTCCTGATTTTTTTGCTTTAACAGTTGGCAACTATGTGTTGGGAGGCGGTGGTTTTGTGTCACGCCTGACTGAGCAAGTGCGTGAAAAGCGTGGATTGAGTTATAGCGTTTACAGTTATTTTTCTCCTGCACGTCACGCGGGTTCGTTCACCATTGGTTTACAAACAAGACCCGATCAGGCCAAGCAAGCCATAGAAATAGCCAAATCGGTGTTGCAAGATTTTGTAAGAGATGGGCCAACACCCGCAGAACTTCAAGCAGCTAAAGATAATTTGATCGGTGGATTTGCCTTGCGAATCGATAGCAACAAAAAATTATTGGACAACATCGCTAGCATTTCATGGAATGGATTACCGCTTGATTATTTGGAGACGTGGACTCAACAAATTGAGAAGCTTACAGTTGAGCAAGTCAAGGATGCATTTTCAAGAACGCTGCAACCCGATCGTATGGTGACGGTCGTTGTTGGAGGAAAGTTTTGAAACCTGGGCGTGTTCGCATCATTGGGGGGTTATGGAAGCGAAGTCTGATTCGTGTTGCCGATTTTCCAGGTCTGCGCCCCTCGCCTGATCGTGTGCGAGAAACATTATTTAATTGGTTGGGTCAAGACCTCACGCGTTGGCGTTGTGTGGATGCGTTTGCTGGAACGGGCGCGCTGGGTATCGAAGCAGCCTCACGAGGGTCGGAGCGTGTTGTTTTGGTCGAAAAAAATAGCGCCTTGGTTGATCAACTCAAAAAAATACAAAAACAATTGAATGCGCAAGCCTTGGATATTATTCGTGGCGATGGACTGAATTATTTGAATCAATTGCCAGCGGGTCTTTCTGACTTGATTTTTTTGGACCCGCCTTTTGACAGTGATTTATATGCATCGGCTTTACAAGCGTCTGCAATAGCCATTCAAGCGCAAGGATTTATTTATTTAGAAGCTGCCAAGAAATGGTCAGAGGCTGAATTGGCTGGTTTTGGGCTTTGTACCTATCGACACCTCAAGGCAGGTGCGGTTCATGCACACTTGCTCAAGCTGGTTGCATAATTGGGTTTGTCGTTCGTTTTGAATTATTGAAGGACTCACCATGACCAAGCCCATCATCGCTATTTACCCCGGCACCTTTGATCCCATTACCTTGGGTCATGAAGATATTGTTCGCCGTGCTTCGCGTTTGTTTGATCAGGTGATTATTGCTGTGGCAGAAGCACATCACAAAAAAACCATGTTTAATTTGGAAGAGCGTAAAACCATGACAAAAGCGGCTTTAAAAGATTGCCCCAATGTGGTGGTGGAATCTTTTACAGGATTGGTTTCTGACTTTGCACTGGCTAAGGGGGCGCAAACCATGGTGCGTGGAGTGCGATCCATGACGGACTTTGAATATGAATTTCAATTGGCGGGGATGAATCGCCGCTTGGTCTCACACATCGACACCGTATTTTTAAACACGGTTGATGTGTACCAATGCATTTCAAGCACTTTGGTTCGTGAAATTGCAGTGCTCGGTGGCGATGTGGCGCAATTTGTATCGCCAGGTGTTTACGCCCGGCTTCAATCCAAAAAAGCGTGAGTTTTTAACTCCAGCGTAAAGCGGACAAGTCGTTGACAAAGATGGGCATGTCTTTCCAAAGACCTGTAAGACCTTTCCTAGCAACCGTGAGCCATTGCGGTTGATACAAAAATGCATGCACCGCATCTTGTGCAAGCATTTTTTGTGCATCACCTAAATATTTAACGCGATCGCTCATGCGTGGTGCATTGTTGATCTTGTCAAACAATTCATTAAATTTGGATGATTCATAACCCCAGTAGTAACCCGATTTGGCAAAGTTGCCTAAGTCAAAGGGTTCGACGTGCGAGATGATGGTCATGTCGTAATTTTTATTGTTGTAGACGCCGCTAAGCCATTGCGCCCATTCGACGTTTTGTAACTTGGCGATGATGCCAATTTTGGCCAACTGCGAGGCAATGACTTCTCCGCCTTGTCTGGCATAAGGTGGTGGCGGCAAAATCAAACTCACTTCGAGAGGCGTTTTGATTCCGGCCTCGGCGAGTAAGGATTTGGCTTTGTCTACATTGAATGGATTGACACTGGTGGTATCCACAAAGCCCAATGCGCCAGGCACATAGTGACTTCCAATGGGGACGCCTAATCCATCTGCAGCGCCCGCAATCACTGCATTGCGATCAATGGCGGCGCTGATGGCGCGACGCACGCGCACATCGTCAAAAGGTTTTTTCTTGTTGTTGAGTGCCAAAATAGTTTTTGCGCGAGAACCATTTTGAATGATTTGAAATCGATTGGCCGATTTGAGCGTATCTAAACTACGAGCAGCAGCCACGCGTGGAAACGCATCAACATCGCCTGACAAAAGTGCTGCAACTTGAGCCGCAGGATCAGAAATAAATTTGAAGGTGGTTTTTTTAATGGCAACAGATGCTGCTGATCTGTGACCGTCCCAACGATTGAGAATAAGCGATGAGCCTTTGACCCAATTGCCCAATTGATAGGGGCCAGTGCCAATGGGTTGCGTTGCATTGGAGGCCGCGCTGACAGGCTCCACAATAATGGCAGTGGCCTGCCCCATTAAAAATAAAAAATCAGGATCGATTTGTTTATTGATGACGACAACAGTGTAGTCATCGACTGCAACAACTGCTTCCATTCCCGCAAATGTGCGTTTGTCTTTGTTGGTGCTGGTGGTCGATGTGGCGCGCTCAAAAGAGTATTTGACCGCTTTGGCATTGAAGGGTTCGCCATTGTGAAATTTGACATTGCGGCGAAGTTTGAATGTGTAGGTTTTGAGGTCGGGTGAAACTTCCCAT
>Ga0209829_10000186_pt1 | contig 56713 bp, 67 predicted proteins | sample C_140205_EF_Meta_FD_187311 | JGI IMG/M metagenome (GOLD analysis project Ga0209829, IMG submission 187311) | Freshwater microbial communities from Lake Croche, Canada to study carbon cycling - C_140205_EF_MetaG (SPAdes) (version 2) | ecosystem: Environmental > Aquatic > Freshwater > Lake...
CCCCCCCGACGGGCTAGGGGAGGTCGTCAATAACCGATAGACGACGCCCAATGCCATCCCGTTTTTTCGGTGCGCTCACTGCCGTAAACGCAAAAAGCCCGCCGATTAGGGCGGGCCTTTGGAGAGCACGGAGGATCAACCTCCCCCGCCGATCCTCCCCATTGGCGACGTTGGGCGAGGGTGGAATATGTGACCGAACTCGAACGGCGCTTGACTCGTCTCGCGCGGTTTCCCTGCCATGGAGTAGGCGCGAACAGTCGCCTTGTGGCCATCACTGGTCGTGTAGGTGTACATCGCGACTTCTGGAATCAGACCGACCTCCGACAAATCGCCATCCACCGCGTTCATTCCCCGGATGAATATGGCGGCGTCTTGATAGGCTGCACCCTTGTTTGGACCAAGCGGCCAAGCAACGTCGCACAGCTCCCCACCCTCGGCTGATCCAATCGCTCTGATGATCGCTGGCGCCGCCGATTCGTTTCGCTTTTTCTCGGTGGTAATCTTGGCATTTTGGATCAAAGCCGCAGCGGCGCCCCTGTCTATTTCCGCGCGCACAGCCGCATCCTTGGCGTCCTCGCTCTTGCGGGACTCATTGGCGGCGACCGCGTCGAACCCTCCTAGAGCAGCCGCCACATCGCTGGGGAGATCCTCAAACTTGATGCGCGCGGTTCCGTCGGCGTGCCGGATGCTGATGCCGTCCGGGCGCTTCTGTGTCACCTGTACCGCCGAGTACTCGCGCCCGCTTTTCAGGGACAGCTTGTCGAATTTCGGAAGGTCAGCGGCGGCGCAGATTGCGATTCCGGCGGCGATTATGATGGAAATGGTCTTCATGGTGTTGGGATTCTATCTTGTTTTGACGGTGCGACCTAGCGGAAAAACGCCTTGCCCGCCGCCTCGGTCACCGCGCGCCGGTAATGCCTGAAAAGCGTCGAGCTGCCTGCCGTGTGGCCCATGGCGCTCTTGGCCTTGTCCTCTCCGAATGCCGCCAGATAATTGCTGGCAAACGTGTGGCGCGTCACGTCCTGCCCGGACACTCCCGCGGCTTTCCTGATCCTCTGGTAGGCGCGCTTCCACCCTGCGGGGATCGCGCAGCCGGATTTCGGGCGTCCGGCCAGCTCGCGCCTGAGTCGGGGCGTGATCGGGATGTGCCGGTCGCTGCCGGTCTTGCTCACATCCTGCGGAACGTAGATTTCTGATTTCCCAACATCCTCCCAGTCCAAGCGCGCAATCTCCCCACTCTCCGCATCCGGCCGGATACCTGCCCACAGCAGCAGCGCAACCGCCCGCCGCTCGTCCGGAGTGGCGCAGGCCGCCAACATCGCCTCGCACTCGGATGGGGTCAGGATGCGGATCGTGGTTGATCGGTGGTGACGGTCACGGTGGCCGAGGATGGCCGAGACGTAGCGCGCCCTGGTGTCAATTGTCGAGATTGCCCCGGCGCCGTGTTTGGCAAGGGCGCCGCGGATGGCCCCCGATGTCAACGCGCTGCATTTCTCGCCCATGATCGCCCGCCCGACCCACCGCGGGATCTTTTTCATGTCCGTCACGTATCGGTCACGCCATCGCCCCTCGTTGGCGAGCAGGGCGCGGTCGTAGCGGTCGCTAAACGTCTCGGGGCTGGCGTCGGGTCCAGCGGCAGCAACGGCGCGCCGTGCGGCATCTGAGAGCGAGATTCCGAGCGGTTCAAGGATCGCGGCGGCGGCCACCGCATCCCGGGCGAGTTCGGCAGAGATGAGCGACCCGCGCGATCCGGAGTTGTGTGCAGCCCGGGCGGCCCCCCCGAATTTGAGGGCGTCGCGCTTTTCGGAAAAAAACTTCCGGACCCGCTTCCCGGTGCCGGACATGGCCGCGGGGATGGACACCATCCAACCGGATGCGGTTTCGGCTGGGATGAAATCGGGACGCTTGGCCATGCCGCAAGCTGCCACTATTGCCACATCTCGTCAAGTTCTCGGTTGTCTGTTGTGATCCGTTGTTGTCCGTTTTGTTGTAGAATCAAGGAAAATTGGAGCCGGCTAACGGACTCGAACCGTTGACCTGCTGATTACAAATAATTGGCTTGCCTATGTGGCTCTAGGCGATTTTGCGAAAAAGTCCAAAAACTGCCGCCAAACTGCCACATCAAGACAAGTTAGAGAGCGGATTCGTTTGTGTCCTGCTGACGTTTTTTCAGTTGATCCAGGTTGGTTTTGCGCGGTCGCCCGCCCTTGGCGCCGTGGCGGAGTATAGCGGCGCAATGCGTTGATAATGAGTCGATTACGAATCTTTTTCGCTTGCGGGATCAGCCATTGCCAGGTATTGCTGCCCCGTCGCAAGTCTGCGGCGCTTCCGCGAACACCGGAATGAAAACGAATCCATCCAATGCGCCCCCTTGCGCCTGCTTGCCAATCCACTTTGGGTTGGGTGTTCCTAGCAGTGTGCTTGGGGGCGCGCCTTTTTGACGCCAGCCCATGAAACGATTCACCGAAACAAACAAGTGGGACGATCCTTGGTTCCGATCCCTGCCAGGCGTTCACAAGCTGGTTTTCCTCTACATCATCGACCGCTGCAACAACGCCGGCTTTTGGGAAGTGGACATGGATGCGATGGCCTTCCACACGAAGCTCGAAGAAAGGCACATGGAAGGGGCATTTAAGGGGCTTGCAAGGGGCTTGGTTGTTAATGACGGGTGGGTATGGGTGAAGAATTTTCAACGCCACCAAAAGAACGATGTGCTCAACCCGGACAATCCCGCTCATCGGCAAATCATCCTGCTTCTCAATGATCAATCTCAACGATTCCCCGATGTCCAAAAAGTCATTCCAGAAGGGCCACCAAAGGGGCTTAAAAGCCCCATAGGTATAGGTATAGGTATAGGTATAGGTAAAGGTAAGGGTGATTCTTCTCTAAAAAAGACGCGCGAATCGAAGAACGTCGGGACCGTCGAAGAGCTTCGAGCCTACGCCGCGGAAATCGGTTTACCCGAAAGCGACGGAGAGGCCATGTTCGATCATTGGACCTCGAACGGATGGAAAAACGGCCACAACCCGGTGAAGGACTGGAAGGCCGGAATCCGAAAATGGAAGTCGTCCGGTTGGCTGCCCAGCCAGAACACCAAGCCTGGCGACAGATCCGCCCCGCCCGTCAAATCCAAACGCTTCCCCGGTCTCGTCGAAGACCTTGAACTACCTGATCTATGAACACACCAAAAATATGGCCGAAAATCGGCTTCCCAACACGATATAAAGACGTTCCAAGGCCCACAAAAGGCCCTTGGTTCGATGCCGCCGACAAATCCGCAGACTGCCTTTCTGGAGGTGGAATCGTTATCCTCATCGGTAAACGAGGAGGCGGGAAAACATTCATGGGGCACGAACTCGCCAAACTTGGAGCCCAAATGCCCAATCCACTGATCGACGGACGACTACCGCGGCCGGCCATCTACCGGACCGCCATGGACGTGTTCCTTGAGATCCGCGACACATTTAGAAAATCATCATCCGAATCAGAGTTGGAACTGATGGAAATGTTCGCCGACGCGTCCTTGCTCGTCATCGACGAGCTGCAGCAGCGCGGTGAGACGCCTTTCGAGAGCCAGAAGCTCACCCACATCATCGACCTACGCTATCGTCGAGGCCGGCCAACTCTCTTGATCGGAAACTACGCCGACAAGGCTGCCTTCGCGGCGAGTGTTGACGACTCCATCATTTCACGAGCCCAGGAGCTCGGTGGGGTCATCAACTGCGACTGGCCCTCATTCAGAATCAAAACCCCATGATGGACATGCTCACGCTTTTGAACAACCGTCCGGGAGAACTCGACCGGACCCTGGTGTTCGTGGCCGACAACGACATCAAACTACCCAACGATAAAATCCAGCCATGAGCGCGATTGAATCAGCCCACGAAAAAGCCAATGAGCCGCGAAAGCTCATTGGATGCGATGCCTTGTTCTGTTTATGTTAGCTGTTTTTGTTAGCTACGTGCTTAATCCAGTCGCTCACGCGCTCGAATCCAGCCAGATGCGCGGCGTCACTCCATCGGCGGATCTCTTGGTGCGTGGCCCTGACGGCCAGAGACTTAGACTCGACACCGCCTTGCCAATGACGGCGAGCGTTGCACAGCGCCGACTTAGATGCGCCCGTCTCAGCCTGGATCTGCGTGGCTGGTTTGGTCCAGTCCACAAGGTCCCAGCGCACATGCTTTTGGGTCTTGCGGACCGTGGAGGGTGCAAACCTCTTGCGGGCCTGGCAGACCGTCCCTTGCACTCGCCCGGTGAGACGGCAAATCTCCTTGGTGGTGAGGGTCCAGTCAATGGAGGCCCAATCAATGTTTTTGCGGTGTCTCATGTGTCAGCGGCGTCGCTCCAGCGCGACGCCGAGCATGTTGAGCGTGGTTGCTGGCGGGACAACGCCCTGCCAAAATTTTTCGACGCTCCGGGGTCCAGAGTATCCGCAATGGGTCGCCAGGTCGGCCCGGCTCCATCCGAGCTTCTGGAGTGCCGCAGTGAGGCCGGGGCCGTAGTCCATGACCTCCCCGCTATCCGTGAGGATGACAGGGATACCGTAGGACGATTGGGAGTGGTTGCAGGTGATGCGCATGGCTCAGGCTTCCGTGTTGACGACCTTGGCGATGACTCCGATCCGGCCCCTGGCTTCCACCGCGTCGGAAAGGCTCTTGTAAAAAGCGGTGGTAAAAACGCCTGGCTTCTTGGAGCGGGAAACAGGGCGGGTGACGGCATACTGGCCTTCGAGTTGTGGGCGGTTGGTGACGGTGTAGGTCTTCATTCTATTTGGTGGTTTGGTGTTGGTAGTCGCGTCGTGCAACTGAGGACAGATTACACTTTTTTAGTGTGCCCGCAAGAATTATTTACACTTTTTTTGTGTAGCCCGAAAACCGCCGGTTTACGCACCCAGCACTGGTATCCTGCCATGACTCCCACGCCCTCACAGCCCGACCTCGCGCCAAACTCCCCCGTGGGAGTCATTGGCAGCGATCCCTTGTTCATTTCCTCTTCGCAGCGTGGCGGCGGATCTGAGCAAGGAAAAGCGATTGCTGCCAGACGGGAGGCTGCCGGGAACCGTCGAGCCACGCATAGGCCGTCTGCCGTGGACAGCCAAGGGCGGCGACAATATGGGCGGCGGAATACTCGGAAAGCGATGCAGCGAAGGTCATTGGGAAATCCTAGCCGGAAAAAATAATTCTGCAATGCAGAAAATAATCCTTGCAATGTGTCTGCAATGCGACCAGGGTAACGCCACCAACCAATCAAAAAAATGACAACGACCATCATCACCATCGCAAACGGATTCGCGGTTCAAAATAGCAACGGAACATTTGTCGGATTCGCCGCCACAATGGAAATCGCGCAAGGCATCAAATCGAAAGCCGACGAATCGAGCCGGATCGCTGCCGACTTGGAAAATCAAGGATTCTCGCTCGCGTGGTAATCCCACGGGGGCGGGGTTCGATCCCCCGCCTCTCGTCCAGTTCATCGGCCCGGCCGCTGAAATCTGTAAATCGAACGCCACAGGCCAGGCACGCGAAGCGTTGCCTGCGCCGTCTTGTTCGATTTCTGAATCTTGAACCGATGAACTACTACAATGAGCACGATCCGAAAGCCGCTGCGTGGTTGCGCTCACTCATCGCCAGTAATCTCATTCCGAACGGCACAGTGGATGAACGATCCATCACCGAAAAAATCAGGAGGTCGCGCTTGACACCGACCCCGTAAATCGTGTACCCCTGTGGGGGCGAGGGGGTAGGGGGTGTGGGGGCTGCGGGGGTGAGACGTTGATAGCTGAGTGAGGTAGAGCAGACCCCTCGGAGAGAGAAAGAGGGGGTGGGGGTAGATTGCTTTTAGACGTTAAGGCGACACATTCACCGTCGTATCGGCGGGCGCCTTCCGCGACCGGGGTTTTTCCAGTAGGCGCGGGCCATCCTGTTGGTTTCGCCTACGTCCCTAGCCGACAGGTAGGAGAGGCGAAAATCGTTGTCTTTTGCAAAAAGTTTACGGAACGCGTTGTCAACCCGACCGCACATGCGGGACGCCTCGCGTAGCGATAAACCCTCGCTGACCAACGTCAAAAATGAGTCCATGCGCCACCTCTCCATGCCCTCAGCAAACTCTAAATTTTAGCCGCCGTCCATCCTGAATGCTCGCGCACGGGGCGCTGCGCACCTGTTGACAGGCGTGCTACGGTCCTCGACATGAGCAAAGACGTAGATTGGGCCGGGATCATCGACGCGCAGATTCCGCCAGAGGACATGATCGCTGGGCTCGTGGACATTGCTCGCAACGCAACAACCTTCACAGCCAAGGGTGAGGCGGTTATCCCTGACCGCAAAACCAGACTGACAGCCTTCCAGGCTCTCATGTTGCATCGCCGAGGTCGGCCAAGCGAGGCCCCCGCCCCCCCGCCTCCGGCCAAGGGGATGAAAGAGGAGCTGGACGATCTGAAAGCGCGTGCCGAGCACTCCCCGGCGCTCCGCGCGTTGCTGCGTGAGTTGGGAGCGATAGCAGAAGCGTAAATTGACGCTGTGGAACAAAGGGACAGGTTTTAATCCGAAGATTCATGATCGACATGCTCGGGAGTCGTAGTAACATCAACACATGCGTGTGTTTTCATATCTTCGAGTAAGCAGCAAAGGGCAGGTTGACGGCGACGGGTTCGACCGGCAACGCGACACCATCCGTAAGCGATGCCAGGCGGCCGGCTTCGAGGTTGTCAGGGAGTACGTTGAGGCCGGAATCAGCGGCACCAGCGAACTCGACGGAAGGCCGGCGTTGTCCGCGCTCTTCGACGACGTCACGCTCGACGGTATCCGCACGGTGCTGGTTGAGCGATCCGACCGCCTGAGCCGTGACCTGATGGTGGGCGAGGTGCTGTTGGCTGAGTTCCGCGCCGCGGGCGTGCAAGTGATCGAGTGCGAGGATGGACGAGAGCTAACCGCCAACGATCCCGACAACGCAACCGGGACGATGGTGCGGCAACTATTGGCCGTGATAGCTCAATTTGAAAAGACCGGACTGGTGTCGAAGCTGCGCAAGGCTCGCGCTCGCAAACGTGCCGAGCATGGACGCTGCGAAGGCGTGAAGCCCTTCGGATCGTTTCCCGGCGAGTCTGATACCGTTGACATCATCAAGCGGCTGCGGCGCAAGCCAGTGGGCAAAGAGACGCGCCTATCGTTCGCCAAGATCGCGGCCGACTTGAACGCTCGCAACCTCCCTTCGAGATCAGGTAAACCGTGGGGCGCTTCGAGCGTGAAGCAGATATTCAACCGGAAATGAGCGTCAATCGGGCCAACGACTTGACCGTTGGGCTGCAGGCTTTACAAAATATAGGGAAGGCGGTAGGGTGGCGCATGGACATCGAAGCAGACAGCCCACTCCGCACCGCTCTACGGTGGCGCTCGGGCGCGCAGTTCGAGGCTTACAGCAAGATCACCATCAAGAAGGGCGGCGACCCGGTGAAGCCGGTTTCCAATGCCCACCAACGCAAGATCGACGAGGCCGTAGAGACGGCACACACGCTGGGCCTGCCGTGCCGCATTGCTGGTCTCAAGCCGCGTCAGAAGGGCAGCAGCACCAAGAGCGTTCACAATGGCCACGTTCGGCTGAAAGCGGGGAAATCACGCGGTCTGGTGGCCGGCGGTGCCCACTTCCAGACCGAGAACATGTTCGACATCCTGCGGACCTACGCCGAGGAGGACGAGCTTGACCCTGGCTTCTGCACCGTGCTCGACAAGGTAGCCCGCTATCGCAACGGCAGCCGCATGCAGCGCATCACGCTGGCCACCAAGGCTCCGGGCCGATCTGGCACATATCAGTTCCTCCTCATTACCGAGGCCGCGTATCTGTCTAAAGAGGGGGTTGCCAATGCCGACGTGGTGCTTGACGGGTTGCTCAAGTGCGTGCCGCTCGAACCTGACACCATCATCATTGTCGAGACCACGGCCAACGGTGCGAGTGGATACTTCTATGACATGTGGCAAGGAGGGATAACGCTGGATGAGTTCCGAGCCGGAAAACAGGGCTATGTCAAAATCTTCACGGCGTGGTTCGAGTTCGAGGACTCCCGCCTTGAACCGTGGCGCATGGGCATCGAGTCGGATGACGATTACACGGCGCAGGAGGTGGCCTACATAGAGGACGTTGGTTCCCGGTTGGGTGTGATTCTCGACATGGAGCAAGTCGCGTGGATGCGTTACGCGGTCAAGGACGAGTGCAAAGGGAATTGGGAAAAGTTCTACCAGGACTATCCGAGCGACGACGTGACCGCATTCCTGACCTCGGGCCGGTGTGCCTTCCCCGCCGATGGCATCGCCTACCAAGAATCGCTGGTGCCGCTTCGACCGCGGACGTTTGGCTACCTGAACCACAACGAGGCTGCCGACCGCGTGACGTTCATGCCCACCGGGGAAAATCAGGCCAAGTGCGTTCGATGGGAGCAACCGCGGGCGGGCTGCCGCTACATCGTTTCCGTTGACCCCATGACCGGAGCCGACCAGACCGGAGGCGACGATCCCGACAGTCACAGCATCCTCGTTCACCGCGCTGGCTACATGGATTCGCAATGCCAGTGGATCGAGCCCGCGCTTGTGATGCGCAACATCCTTGTGCCTGGCACCAAGCCAAACTCCATGTGCTGTTGGTGGAACATCGACGTTGTGGAAACCGAGGTCTATCGCATGGCCCGCTACTATCAGGCGGTCATTGCCCCCGAAATGAACATGGACCGCGGATTGGTCGAGCTGTTGAAGCTGCGCCCCGATGCCGACATTTACGTTCGCAGGCTGTTCAACAAGCGGGAGCAGAAGGAAACCGATGCTTACGGGTGGGTGACTGACGTGAAAACCCGCCCGATGATATTGGAAAAGCTGATTGGTGAGATCAGGAAGGCCGGCACGGGTGAGATCGGAAGTGGTTACGAGGTGCGATGCCCGTGGATCATCCAGCAGATGAAGAATTTTGGGACCAAGCCAAATGGCAGGATGGAAGCGTTAGTTGGCCATGACGATTGCATATTGAGCATGGCCATTGGCGTTATGTTGTTAGATGCCGCTACGCCATTTCAGGAAGAGATGCGGGACGATTGGATGCCACGCGATTTAAGGAACGCGAAGCAAGGAAAGCACCAGCAGTCCAGTCACACATTTTCTTGACGTTGGTCTGGTGGAACCGTAAAGGTTATGCCTTTGGAGTAGAGTATTTATGCTGACTGCATTTGGGTGATCCGGGTTGGATGGGACAGGGGGATTCGGACATAGTTCGGTCAAAGAAGACCAGAACCATGCCACCGAGGAAGATCCGTAATTGGAGCCGACCGAGGAACACACATGCCCGTTATAGCGGGGTCTCCAGCCAGTCCCGAGGGCTGCGGCGTAGGGCGGGCTTTGACGACTGGAGCGTTCACACTGATTAACCGCGCCTTCAACCATCTGTCAGGGCGCGGACCCTTGTGTTTTCCAACTAGGTTGAGTGAGGCCGTTTTAGCGTTCCGCTCTTCCTTGGGTATGTTTCGATCCCTCCCACTGGAAAGAGAAAGGCCCGAAGGCGGGAGGTGACATTACCGCGTTTCGGGCCTCTCGGGTTAGGAGAATGGTCATTGACGATCTGAGTGTCACCTCTCGTCGGGGCAAGCAATAAGCGAAAATTTCACGTGATGCAATGGTTTTCTTTACAAAATATAGGGAAGGGAGTAATTGAGGGCATGGCAACCGAGCAGACATCCCGAGAAACCGCTTACGGGTTCCCGGTGAAGAGCGCCAAAGAGCTTGGGCTAGAGGGTTACTTCAGAAAAAATCCAACCGTGGCGGGAATGGCTTGGGGCGGTGGAGAGAACGGTTCCGATCCGAACGAAGAAAGATCCGTTGTTCACAATCCATTCAACGAGTTCATGAACGATCCTGCTAAGCGAGAAGGGCTCTACAAGGTGGAAGCCGCTCGTCACATGATGGCAAGCGATCACGTTCCTGAATTCAAGATCACGCCAGAGCAACAAGCGTGGAGGGAAAAGAATTTCAAAAAGGGAACCGCCTATCGGGATAACGATCAAGCATTTCGAGACACCCTGATTTCAAGGCATTTGGTTGGAGATGATGCCCCAATGTCCAACGAATCGTCTGCCGCAACAAAAGCGTTCGAGCAAAAGCATTTTCAGAAAAATACTGTTTCCGTTTTGAGTCCAACCCCACCACCAAGCATGAATACTTCCTCAAATCGACCGGCAACCGAGCAACTCTACCGCCGAGGTCAAGATGGGATCATGGAAAAGGCTGTGCCTGAAGCTCGGGGCAAGGCTGCGGCGTTGGATACCTGGCTGGCGCAAGGGGGTCGGCCTGTTCGCCTATCCGGCAAGTTCCGCGCTGGACCGATGAAGGGAATGACCTACGATCAGGCAAAACAGGCATTTGAGGAGAAGTGGGCAACGGTGGGTGACGCGGTGAAGGAAAAGTATGCCGGACGATCCAATACCGATCTTGCGCCGAGTGAGCGCGCGCAGGTGATTCGACCTACTCCAGAAGGGACTGCCAACAATCCGAATCCGAGCCGCAGTGCTGCGGATATGCAAAAGTCGCGGTTTGCTGCTGAGAATGCGGCATTGGAGCGGCGTGGGATTGTTTCTGCTCCGACCAACAAAGCCGCTGTCACCCCTTCGCCAAAACCTTCGGTCGCACAGGAGAGTCAAGATCGACAACCGCTTCCTATGCCAAAACCGGGTGACGACCCTGCTTTTGATGCTTGGAAGGCTCGCAACGCTCCAAAGGACAGCGGTTTTGACTACGATCATTATGCGCAGTTTAAGGATCTCAATGGAGCAGACCCGTCGAAGGACTCGCGTGGACACGGCACCGACAAATACAAACGCCCAAATCACCCGACATTCTCGGACCAGAGCGTTTATTCTAACCCTAAAACGCCGGGTGGAAAGTGGAGTCCTGATGGTGCAACATACACGCCTTCCGATTGGATGAAGTCCGACAAAAAGAGGATGGAAGATTTGAAGGGCTACATGCAGTCGCGAGAACCCAAGACAAAGCTGATTGATGGACCAACGAACCCCGTAAGTATCGGCACGCCTGCGGTGGTAGGCCCGGTGGCAAAGCCAGCGGAGAACAAGCCAGCTGAGAACAAGCCAGCTGCGCCACAATCCCAAGTGCCGATCAGCAACAATAATACCGTTGCGGAGCCAGTTCCTGCCGAAAAGCCGATTTCTTTTAATGACGTTCCGCTGACTGGTCCTGACGGAAAGATACATGCCATTGGTGATGGATCGACTAAGGACGGGAAGGTTCTAAATTCCTACGATCAGGCGATGAAGGACGGTAAAAGCTCTGCACAATTTTACGCAGAGCTTGCTGAAAGACAGAAGAATGCGGGCAAAAAGACAGTGGCCACCCCCGTTTCCTCTGATGCTCAAACCACTTCCAGCAAGCCGGTGTCCGAGTCGAATATTCCAACAGGTGACAAATCCACCCCGTTTAGTCGAATGATTGATTCGTCTGCTGCCGGGATTGGCAATTTTGGAAAGTACGTTGTGGCAGCCGTTACCTCTCCATTCACACCTGACGTTGAGGCAGCCAAAGCTGCGAAAGCTAGAAAAGACAGTCAGTCAGCAGTGGCAGCAGTGGCGGCGAAAGCAAAAGCCAAGCGAGATGCTGAGATTGCGAAAATCAACGGCGATTCTCCTCCGGTCGCGGAACCGGGCACAGTTACCCCTCCCGTTGGAACCAAGTCCATTGCCGCCGAGACTCCTGCGGTGGTGAAAACCCCTACCCCCGGCTCGCCCTCGGGCACTCCCGAAAAGAACTGGACACCGACAGCAGTTGATCGCACTCCCGAAAAGAACTGGACACCGACAGCAGTTGATCGCACTCCCGACGGATCGCGGGCGGTGAGTGATGCCGACGCCAAGGCTGGTGGAGTTGCGACCGAAAAGCCTATCAATCGACTGACTGGATTGCCGATGGGTTACATGCCGGGGGATGTGATTGAAGGGGCTACGCCTGACATTAAAGCGCGGGCGGATGCTTCGGTGTCGCGGATGAACGCTTCTTTCGTTGGTCCACAGCCTACTGGTGGCACGGTGCAAACTCCACTACCATCCGGCCTGGCCACGCCAGCGCAAATCGCTGGTGCTAAGAGCATGATGGAGCGTGACGGGAATTCCCCGAGGCAACCGAGCCAGATGCCTTTGGTTTCGCCGACTCCCGCCAAGCCAAGTGTTTTGACACCTCGCGCGCAAGCGCCCGAGTCCGGATTATCAGGGGCTGATGTTCCCAAGCCGAACGGCGCACAATCGCCCGAGGCCAAGGTTCGCGCCATGCCGATGGATGAACTCGAAAATGCCGCGGGCCGCAAGTTCTACAGTGGCAAGATCAAGCCACTTGGCCAGGCCTCCGGGTACCAGAATCCGAATCAGATTTGACGCTAACACCCTAACGGCCCGCATCGCGGGAACAACCGCCGGTGGAATCCGGCACCAACCACACCCGAAATCATGGATGACAGCCCGTTTGCAGAGAAAGACCCGAGCGCGATTGCCGAAGGAGCCGATGTTACGGCCGGCGACGCCAATCCATCGCCGCAGAGCGGCGGGATTACCGGAGTCACCCGGCCAGTGTGGGAAAAATTCGTATCGAATACCGTTGCGCAGGAGAACAACCGCGCGGCGGTGGCTGCGGAAAACGACCTGATTAGGCAAACGAATTACGATAATCGGCAGGCGATGAAGGCCCCGCCGGCTGAAATATGGAAGGGAGCGCAAGGAAAGTTGATTCATAAAGTGGGACGGCAGAGCGAAATGCTTGATCCGACTGATTATGTTGACCATCCGATAGCAGGGGGAGAGGCGCGCAAGAGCCTTTGGCAGCGCGACGTGAAGGACGCCAAGACGGTGGCCCAGGGATATGCCGACCAACTGGCCGACCCGGTGCTCAAGGCGAAGAAGATGAAGCAGTCGGATTACGACAACGCGCTTGCCGAAGGATCAACGCTGCAAGAAACCGACCCGCGCCACATCGAGCTGAAAAAGCAGATCATGGACCACAACGATTACGTGGCCAAAGAGGAGGATTTGAAGCAGAAGCATTGGGATGCTTCCACCCACGCGCACGCCTTGGAGGCGACCGACCCGGATGAATGGCACGCCGCCAAGAAGGTGGCCGACATCAACGCGAATCGCAGGCAAATTATTCAGGGTGCCCAGGACCAGCACGCCGAGGCCGACGCGGCAGCCGCGAGTTTGGCGCAAGACCAATCGGCGTTGCAGGCGCGCATGGCCCAAGGCGTGAAGGGCAGCGAGCTGGCCGGAGTTCAGGCGCAACAGGCGCAGCATGCGCAGGCGCAAGCCACGATTGACGCGGCCAAGCAGACGGCGAACGCGCAGATCGACACGGTGAAGCAGGCGGCGGCGGCCGGAGCGGAGCCGCAATCACCTGAGAAACCACCGGTGCCGGAAGGTGTAATGGGGACAATTTTCCGCAATCTTGCAACCGAGTTGCCATCGGCGGCGGGAGTTGTCGCGGGAACCATGGCCGGAACCGGATTGGGAGCGGCGCTAGGAATTGAGTCCGGTCCTGGTGCCCTCGCTACCGGTGTTGCTGGCGGCATTGCCGGTGGTGCAGCGGTGAAAAAGATTCAGACCGCGTTGGTGGGACCAGATGGAACCAAACAAAACGAACTGCAACGGCAAGCCAATGATCTGGCCAATCCATTTTCATCACAGGCGTCAAACATGGCGGCAATGTTGGTGGCATTTTTCACTCCCGGAGGGATGGGAACAGCGATCAAAGACGGAACCGGTAAAGTTCTTGGTCGGGCTGCGACGGCGGCGGGGGCAAAGGCCCTTGAAACCGCCGCGGCTAGCGGGACATCCTCATATGCCGCGCAAGTCCTCGAACATATTGTTCAGGGTGGTGCCGGATTTGCCAAGGTTGAGGGAGCGGCGTCTGCCGGCCGTGGTGATTCACCAATGCAGGTTGCTGATGCGATGGCCAAGGGGGCGGTCGAGGGAGGTGCGATGGGATTCATTCCGGGAGGCAAAGAATTGGCCCAACTCGGTCTATTCAACACGGCCAAACAGGTTTTGACGCGGGCGGTCGGACGCGGAGTGGCAGATACCGTGGCGCTTACTTTTGCCGGCGACATCTATGATGCTGCGGTGCATGGCAAGGAAATCAACTACGAGTCGGTAACAAAACAACTCGGCGGAAACGTAACTCCGTTTTTCCTGCAAAACCTGATCCTCGGAGCATTCCATGCAAAGTGGCGTCCGGGAGCGAACGAACAACTGTTGAAAGGAGTCAATGACCACCTAACCACGATTGACCCTACGCTACCACCAGCCACCGCCGACGAGTTGCAGAAGGCGCACCAGATGTTTGGTGGCCACGCTGACCCGGCTGTTGCCGCCAAGCGATATGCCGATGGCGTGTTGATCCACCGCCAGTTGAAAGACATCGACGCGCAAGACACGCAGGCCGTGGCCGACGCGCAATCCAACCTCGACGCGGTGAAAGCCAGCGGGGTGGACGACAAGAACGCGATTCCCGCAGCGGAAGCCGCGCTTGAGACGGCGAAGGCGGGCGGCGGGCGCTCCGACTTGGTGCGCGCTTCGATGAAGATCGCATCCGGCCAGGACATGACGAACCTGACCGACGAGGAGTTGACCCAGCTCGGCGTGAAGCGCGGAAAAGGTGACAACTTCCCCACTCCGTTGAGCGATGAGAAGCTTGCGGCCAACGGATTGGACAAGCCCTTGGTGTATGAAGGTGCCGACGGGTCGCCGATCCTCAAGGACGACGCAATCAAGCGCGTTGCGGCGATCTCTCCCGACGCGCGCGCCAAGATTTCGATGGATGAGACGCAGGCCGATGCAGCCGCTCGTTCCCGCGTTGAGTCCGAAAAACAACTTTCCACGACCGCTCCGAATGGTGGGCAGGGAGATCCTGCCACGGGTTCCCAAAGGGTTTCTCCCGATGAAACAAAGGGCGGCGTGGAAAACCCTATCGTGCCGGAGGTTCCGGCCACCGCCGATCCTGCCAAAGAAGAAGCAGCTAACCCGCAGCACGCGGCCACCGTCAATCGGGCGCTCGCCCATATTGCCAAAATCGTGGCCGGCAAGGGTCGTCTCGGGAAAGCCATCGAGGTATCCAATGATCCCAAGGACCGGGCCGTTCAGAATAGCGGCAAGATCACCATCAACCCGGAGCGTCTCACGAAAGAGGCCCTGGATAACGGCATGACGCCCGATCAGGCGCACGACCATTTCAAGGCGGTGGTGGACGAGGAGATCAACCACCTGGCAGAGCACCACGCCAAGGTGGCGATATTCAATGCGGCGAAGGGCAAGGGCGATCCCCGGTCCTTCAAGGAGTGGAACAATTCTCACTCCAAGAAGCTTCTGGACTCTGACTTCGAGGGAGAGAAGGGCGAGAAAATGCGCTCCGTCTATACGATGACCACCGACTCCCAGCGGTCGGAATGGGACGCCAAGACGCCTGCTGAGAAAGAGGAGTTTAAGAAAGAATGGGCGGCCAAGACCGACCGTGAACGGTCGTCGGCCACCTCCAAGGAGCTGGTTTCCGCGCAACTTGCCAATTGGGACAGCATGAACGACTCGCAGAAGTTGTCCGAGTCGGTGCGCATCCTAATGCAGGAGCGCGGAAAGATGGGAGCGACCGAACGCGCGAAATTGGTAATCAGCGAAGAACTCAAGAAGTATATCCAGCTGGTGTTGCATTCGCTGCGCACGCTGGCCGTTGGCGACGGTCTCACGCCGGAAATGGCCTCCTACATGAAAACCATGGAGGAGGCGATAAAGGACATCACGACTCATGACAGCCAACGACCCGAAGAAAAAGCCGCTCCCGAAAAAAGCGGAAATCCGCCAACTCCAAAAGCAGGGCCTAAGCCGCCACCAAGCGAAGGCGCTGGTCCACCGGCAGGCGCAGGCCAAGAAGCGGGTGGATTGAAGGTTGGCGACCGGGTGGAATTCAACCACCCCGGAGCGGGCGGAGACGCCAAGGGCGAACTGGTGAAACTTTCACCCGATGGCAGCAACGCCATCGTTTCTCGCAACGGCGTCAACTTCAAGGTGAAGGCCGATTCGATTCGTGCGCTGGACACGAAGCCGGACACGAAACCCGAAGGACTTTCTCCTAATGACAAGTTAATCGGACCAAATCGGCCAGATCAACCAAATCGAATCGTTTTCGAGCGGAATGATGGTTCTCGTTATTCCGTCAATAACGACACCACGATTCCTGATGAGGCAAAAAACTTAGATGGTAAAAAAATCATCATTAAAGGTTACGACAAGGTGAATGATGCAGGTGGTTTTTCAGTTCGTGAATTGAACGGAGACGAGTTGGAAAAAGCCAGAAAAGGAAATTTAGATAGTGATATTAAATGGAGTCCGAAGGAAACGATTTACGAACTTTATGATCCAACAACAGGTCGCGTATTAGCTGCGAAATCATCCGGCGACCTTGCATTCGGAACTGATTACACAATCGCAAAACCTCTCGCGGACACTCCGCAAACCCCAACCCCACAAACCAATGGCCGGAAAGAAAAAGCCAGCACCCAAGCCCGTAAAAAAGGGCAAGTGCTGAACGAACCCGCTGCCGGGGAGAAATCCCCGGTGGCGGACACGGCCTTGAGTGAGGGCGACAAGAAGATGCTCGATGCGCTCGATGGGTTGTTCACGTCGGAGCTGCCGAAGAATCCTGCGGAAGACTTCGAGCAGAAGATTCCCCCGGATCGGTTCGAGAAGTTGATGGGAGCCGCCGCCTCGTGGGTCAAGGAAGGGGTGGACTCGCCGGAAAAACTCGCCGCCAAGCTGGGTTCCGTAGCTGACGGGAAACTAAAGCCATTCTCACAACGCATCTGGTCCGCTCTGCATGCGGCTGGGGCCGATGGCGACACGCAGCCGGATTGGGCGGGGGTGTATGGGAAGGTGGATGCGCCGGTTGAGAAATCCCGCTCCGAATCCGCCGCGTCACCCGACGAATCCGCCGCTCCAAAGCTCACCTACGACGAGTTCAAGAAGCAATATTCCGAAGCCTTCGACTCCTCGAACAAATACCATCCCGATAAGGTTGGAAGCCGCCACTACACGGACCAAATGGCCGCGCTTGCCGAGCAGTATCCTGAGTTTGAAAAGCAGTTGGAGGAAGAAGGGAGCCAGCCCGCCGTCGCCCCCGTCACCCCGCCCGCGCCGGTGGCCAAGGCGGCCAAGGCGCAGGCGAAGAAGCCCGACACCAACGTCAAGAAGCTCAAGGCGCAGAAGGAATACCTGCTGGCCGCGCTGGACAAGGCGTTCGGCGAAGCGGAGTCCACCCGGCTCACGCCAGAGCAGCTTGATGCCATCAGGGAGATTGACGAGAACTGGATAAGCGATCCATCCGAAGCCGATGAGGAGCGTTCCAAAGAGGTTCGCGCCCAGCGGGCAAAGGCGATTGAGATTTTCAACGGGCCGCTGATTCCCAAGATCGAGATTGAGGTTCCGGGAGACGGCACGTTCCGCATCGTCAACACCAAGAGCGCGATCACTGATTTCCGCGAGAAGGCCAAGAAGAAATTCCCCACCAGCACGCCGAAAGCGGCTGATCCGAAACAGGCGAGCACCTCGCCAACCGCGATTACCGCCATCGGCACACCGAAAGAGTTGGGAGACTTCCAGAAAATCGCGGCCATCGCCACCACCAAGGATGAAACCCGCTACGCGCTGAAGGCGGTTCACAACGACGGCGAAAACATCGTGGCGACGGACGGTCGCAGGGCTCTGGTCATCACCCACAAGACCATCGGAAGCAAAGAGAAGCCGATAAACCTTGATCCGAAAACGCTGAAGCCGCTCAAGGACAAGGATGGAGATGCTGTTCGCTTTCCAAACTGGCGGCAGGTGATGCCGACCGACTTCAAGGAGGAAATCCCGATAGATACCGCCGTCGTTCAGAAGATAGTCATTCAGGCGGCCGAGATGACAAGCGACGGTCAGATGAGCGTTTATCTCTGGCGCGACGCCTCTGGAAACCTTGGGTTCATTTCACAGTCGGCCGATATTGGGATGTATGCGGGCGGCGAGCTTGATCCTGACAGCGCGACTCTGCTGGTGGCTCTCAACAACGAGTTTTTCAACGACGGCCTGACCGCCATGCGCCGTCTTGGCTTCGACAAGGTGATGATGCAATACACCGACGCGATGTCGGCAGTAGTGCTGGTAGCGCCTGACGTGAAATACGTCCTGATGCCGATGCGTGGCGAGATGGATGGCTCTCTCCACCCGCTTTCAAAAGCCGCTGAGGAGGCGGAGGCCGCGAGACAGGCGAAGCGTGAAGCCGCCGCAGAGAATCGGAAATCCGCCGAAGCGGAGCGGGCGAAAAGAGAGGAGGACCGCATTGCGAAGATTGTGGGTGAGGAGGAGCGGAGATCCGACGAAGCGGCGAAAGCACCGACCGATCTGCCGGAACCTTCCGCCTCCCCAGCCGCTGAAGCACTTACGAAAGCGACTATCGACATGTTGCTGAGGTCTGGTCATGAGGCAGTCCCGTCGGGTCCGCGATACTCCGGGTTTCGTCAGTTGTTGATGGAGAAACTCACGGGCAAGAAAGCGACAAAAGCCGATTCAGGAGTCACCAAGGTAACCACCGAGCTGGCGAAATTCCTTGGGGTTGACGTCAAGGGAAATATTTGGGGGGCGACTGACGCAATCAAAGAAAAGCTTCGCGAAATGCGTGATGGCGTAAAAGAGGCAGAACCCGCAGCACCATCTCAAACCGCAGAGCCCGAGAAACCATCAGCCTCCGAAACGGCTGCGATTACAGAATCGGACAAGGAGACGGAGGAAGGAATCAAGGATTTCGGGGAGAAGATTGGTGGGGCACGCAAGGACTTATGGGGTAGCTTCAAAAAAACAATCTCCGAGGATATACCCGAGGATGCGGCAGACATCGTAATTTCCAAGAGCTTTCCCGAGCCGCATTACGCCTCCGCTATTGAGCAGGGAATTCCGGTGAAGTCACTCGCCACATTCAAGGCGATCCGCGACAGCATTCCGGCCAAGCCAAGAAAGTCGTGGAAGATGGACGATTGGGTCAAGATAGTGCGCGGAATTCATCCGCTGATGCAGAAACTTGCCGCAGGAGACGAGCTTTCTTCAACCGAAGTGGATGCCATTCAAAAGCTGTTCCGTGGTGGCGGATTGCTGAGTGAGAAGATCGAGTTTTACAAAGACCTTGGATTCCCCGCCTTCACCAAGGCCGACGACTGGAAAATCCTGAACCATGTTTCGGTATTTCACGATGGAAAGAGGAAGTTGGACAAGCCCGAGAAGCAGACAGCCGCGCTCTACAAAGGCCGGTTTGTTTCCGACATGTATTCCAAATCCGATAATGACACCGGACATGTCGAGGTTGTGGATAAGATCCGCGCCCGCATCCTCAAGGAGCTTGAGCAACCCGCCGACAAGAAGGCGAATCCAGTTGAATTCAAACTCTACCAGGACAGATTCACCAAAGAACTCTACATCGGGAAGAAGGCGGTCAATGGAGTGGTCCGATTGAAGAGTGGATTTTCAGACGTGAAGGAGGCACGGCAATATCTGGCCGACAACCGGACGCAGCTTGAGGAGCAGTGGGCGGGGATGAAGGTGAAGCCGGACTATCGCCGCCAGGTCAATGTCGCGCGCCAGGGGACAACACGGCGCGAAGGCGACGCCACCCCCGAGTCGTTTCAAGACGCCTTCGGGTTCCGTGGCGTGGAGTTTGGAAATTGGGTGGAAGACAGCCGCCGCCAAGTGGATTTGAACGAGGCGTTCGACGCCTTCATGGACTTGGCCGACGCCATTGGAATCCCACCCAAGGCGGTCAGTCTCGACGGTTCGCTCGGCCTGGCCTTCGGTGCTCGCGGACATGCCGGTGCTGCCGCCCACTACGAACCGGGTCGGGTGGTTATCAACCTCACCAAGAAGTCAGGACCGGGATCGCTGGGCCATGAGTGGTTCCACGCCTTTGACAACTATTTTGCGCGACTTGACAAGACCGGCGAAACCAAGGCGAAGTCTATGGACAGCTTTGCCACGACCAACTCGGGCGCTCCCAAGAACATGCGCCCGGAAGTGTGGGCCGCGTTCAAGCAGATTCGCGCGGTGCTGGAGAAAGGACCGTTCGCGGACCGGAGCAAGAAGTTGGACGATACCAAGAGCAAACCCTACTACGGAACCACCATTGAGAAGGCCGCCCGAGCCTTTGAGCGATACACGGTTGACCGGCTGGCTACAAAGGATGTTTCCAACGACTATCTGGTAAATATCGTCAAGGGCTTCGATCCCGCTTTGCCAACTCCAGAGGAAATGTCGGGAGGAATCACCCAAGCCTTCGACCACCTGTTCAACACGCTCGACACCAAGGAGACGGACAAGGGGGTAGCGCTGCACACGTCCGAACTGCCCAAGCGCGAGGAAAAAGACCCGTTCTACTCGAAACTCGAACGCACGGTTGACGAAAAGATTCCCAACAACGCGAGCCCGGCGCAGATCATGGCAACGCTGCTGGGAAGCGGCGTCAAGGCGGAGGAGATCAAGTGGAGCGGGATCATTCCCAAGTTGCAGGAGTTGGCCGTCAACGGCAAGGTGCCCAAGGCGGCAGTGCTGGATTACCTGCGCAACGAGGGCGCGGTGAAGTTCCATGAGGTGACTCTTGGAAATCATCCGACTCTTGACGCCATCTCAAAATCGCTTGGGTTTGGCGGATGGCATTCAACCCTAACTGAAGAGCAGAAAGCGCAGATTGAGGAGAAGGCGAAAACCTATCCGCACCTTGGAAAAAAGACCAAGTTTGGCAAATACACGCTCCCCGGAGGCGAGAACTACAAGGAGACGGTGTTGGCGATGCCAGAGGTTAAATCTACAGAACCGGCACTTCCAGAAAACTCCGAAATCGTTGAAAACGATGGCGAATTCAAACTCGTTCAGAATGATGCGAGCGGTAAATATATTCACGACTTAAGCAACTGGAAAAAAACCAGAGAATCCGTCATTCAAGAGTTCTCTCATTACGAGAAGCTCAGTGAATCGAAAAAGAACAACTACACATCCTCCCACTTCCCCGACGTTCCAAATTACGTCGCGCACATGCGGACCAACGAGCGCACGGATGCCGCAGGCAAGCCGGGCATGTTCATCGAGGAGAAGCAGAGCGACCGTCACCAGGCAGGAAAGAAGGACGGATACCAGGGAGATACCTCAGACGCCGCGGTGCGCGCGACGTTCGGACCATTCACCGATTCCGAGTGGCAGGCGATTGATCCGGGTATCCGGGAGGATTGGAGAAACGAGATTGCGGAAGGTGGAAGTCATCTGCCTAAAGGAATCCCCGACGCTCCATACCGCAAAGACTGGTATATTGCCCTGTTCAAGCGGGCGCTGCACGATGCGGTGTCGTCTGGCAAGGAGTGGATCGGGTGGACCACTGGCGAGACGCAGGCGGATCGGTTCGACCTGAGCAAGCAAGTGGACGAAATCCACTCTTGGCCGGACGGAGAATCCAAGGACGGCGAACCCATATGGGGAATCCAAGTCATAAAGGGTCGAACATCCGAGCTGGAGGATACGGTGAAGCAGTCGAAACTCGAATCACTCTTTGGGAAAGACGTTGCCAACCGAATCATTCAACGTGAGGGAGATGTTGCAAAACATGACTCTGAAGTCAGGACGCTATCGGGTGACGACCTAAAGGTTGGCGGCGAGGGAATGAAGTGGTTTTACGATCAGATTCTACTCAAAGAGATCGGAAAGTATGTGAAGCAGTGGGGCGCGAAGGTTGAGCAATCGAACTTATCCGACAACGGGAATGGAGAGCCGGAATCACTTGAAGTTTTCATGCGTAGGACCGGATACGATCTTGAACAAGCGCACGATAGCTACATGAGGGATCGCGTCCGCGTTTCTTCTAATGACACCCCCATATGGCGCGTCAACATCACCCCGGAGATGAAGAAGGGAGTGGAGCAGGGACAGGCGTTGTTCACGTCCGAATTACCAAAGCGCGAGGAGACCCCGCCCAAGCTAACCGCCGACTCGCCCGAGTGGAAGGCGATGAGCAAGGACGAGCGGATGGAGTATCTGCGTCAGCGCGAGGCAGCGAAGGTGGTCGGCGAGGTTCAATCCTCTGAACTTCCGAAGCGCGAGGAAAAGACTCGTCTCGACCAAGCCCGCGAGCTCGCCGCCAAGACGCCGGGTCTCGACATTGTGAAAGGAGTGGCCGACGGCTTCAAGTCGCTGCTGCTGCCATCGTGGAAGAGCAAAGGACACCTGAGCGCGGCGGAAACTCTGGGTTCTAAAATTGGTCAGATGAACCGCCGCCAAGAGGGAACCAACGCGGAGTTCTCCAAAGATCATTTGATGTTCGAGAAGCTGGGCGTTCACCGCGAGGATATGGCCGACGACAAGAACCCGGCGTTCAAGTTCATGTCGGACATGAGCACCGGTCGCCAGATGAGCCCGGTGATGGATGGCGTGGCCAAGCGCATCGAGGCGATCAACAAGACGAAAATCGACTTGCTCAAGGACGCGGGCGCTCCGCTGCAAAGCGTGCGTGAAAATTACTTCCCCGGCGTGTGGACGCAGGAGTCGCGCAACGCGTTCAATCTGGCGATGGAGGAAGCGCAGAAGGCAGGCATTCTCGACAAGGAAACCAGCGTCAACGACGCCACCAGTGAACAAAAAGCGTGGGTCAAGGCGAAGGTGGCCGAGTTCTTGAAGGACGGGAAAGGCTCCGACAAGGACGCGCTGGCCTACCTGACCAAGACCCCATTCAAGGGCAAGGAAAGCTTCCGCAAGCGCAAGGTGTTCGACCAGGACATCATGACCGCCATCGAGTTCGGATTAAAGCCGGTGTCGGCGAATCCCATCGACATCATGAAGCTCAAGTGGGCGGAAATGGATCGCAATATCATGGCCAACAAGGCAATGCAGTCGTGGGCCAAGGAGGGGAAATTGAAGATCGCCCGCCTGTCCGACAAGGTGCCTGACGGATGGCAGAAGGTGAAAGACAAGTATGGCGAGGTGTGGGGGCCGCGCGAGATTGCCGTAACCTCGAAGAATTCCCGTCTGATCGACATGGAAGGCCACGAGGTGAGCTTGGAGGAAACGGGCCTTGATGCACTGCCACCGGAGGGCACCGTGCTCAAGGTGAGAATCCCAGGGCTTCTTTTGACAGGTCACCGGATCGTTCCCAACGCAGTCGGCGACGTGCTGAACAACTACCTGTCGAGCTCTCTCTACAACAACCAGTATTTCGGCAAACTTTACACCGGATGGATGGGCTTTTCCAACGCGCTCAACCAGACCCAGCTTGGCGTCGGGTCGTTCTTCCACGTCGGGTTCACGGCCTTCGAGGTGCAGACCTCGGCTAATGCCAATGTTCTCAAGGATGTGTTCGGAGTGATCCGGGGCAACCGCAAGGTGTCCGACCTCGGCAAGAGCATTGGCAACGCCTTCGTGGCCATCCCCGAGACGTTCAGGACGGGCGGCAAGATCATGGACGCATGGAAGCGCCCTGACGGCACCGTTGACCCGAAGATTGCCAATGTGGTGCGCGCGGCGGAGTTGGCCGGCGGCGGGTTCACGATGGAGCGCGGGTTACAGACCGACCAGGTATCGAAGCTGGTGAGTGATTATCACAACGGCCACGAACTGAGAGCGGCCATGCGCTCGCCAATCGCGGCCGTGGAGATGATGGCTAGACCGATCATGGATCACTTGGTGCCACGGCAAAAAGCTGGGGTATTCGGCCACATGGCCAACCGGATCATCGAAATGAACCCCGGCAAGTCGCTTGAGGAACTGACGCCCGAGTTCCGCCAGGCGTGGAACCGGATCGACGCGCGGCTCGGTCAGGTCCGCTATGACCGACTGTTCACCAACAACACCGCGAAAAACTTCATTCAAGGCATGGTGCGCGCTCCTGGGTGGTCCGGTGGCACGATTGCGGAGCTTGGCGGGTCATTCAAGGACGTCGCGAAGTTCTTCGGCGACTGGCACAGCACCGGCAAGATTCCCGCCGACATGCCCGACCGTGTGGCCTACACCGCCTCGCTGCTGCTGACCGTGGGGGCAACCAACGCGCTGCTTACCTACCTGTTCACTGGCGACCAGCCGAAAGGGATGGATTATTGGGCGTTCCGCACGGGCGGAGTGGACGAGCACGGAACCGCCGAACGCATGGTCCTTCCGAGCTACATGAAGGACTTGCTTGCCTACATGAAGGAGCCGGGCACCACGCTGATGAACAAGTCTCACCCGGCGCTGTCGCTGGTGGCTGATTTGGTGCGCAACAAGGATTACTACGGGGTGGAGATCAACCATGCCGACGACAATGTTTTCAAACGCATCGCCGATGAGGGCAAATACGTTGCCAAGGCATTTGAACCGTTCTGGATTCGCGGGGTGAGGAAGGAAATCGATCGCGAGGCGTCGCCGCTTCGCCTGGCGCTGCCGCAAGTCGGGATCATGCCTGCCCCTAAGAAGATGGTTCAGACGGAAGCGGAGGAACTTGCATACACCTACGCGCAACAGAAACTTCCCGTCGGGTCCCGCACCCAAGAGCAAGCCGACGCCAGCCGCGAGAAATACAAGATCGTGGAGAAAATCCGCAAGCGCGAGCCGGTGAACTTCGGCACCGCCATCAAGAACGGCTACATCACGCTCAAGGACATCCCGAAATTGCGAGTCCGCGCAGCCATCACACCACTAGCCTACATGGTGAAAAAACTCGATATTGACCAGGCGGAGGCCGTTTATCGCAAGGCAAGCCCTGCGGAGAAAGTCCAGATTAAGCGCATCGTCATGGAGAAGAAGGCGCGCGGCAAGGAGTTCTCACCGTTGAAGGAATCCGATTGATCCAGGCGCCACCGAAGCGCCTCCGAAGCGCCTCCGAAGCGCCTCCGAAGCGCCTCCGAAGCGCCTCCGAACCCTACAAAATATAAAGACTATGAACACCCCGACCCAATCCGACCAGGTAGCCCGCGTGCTCGAACCTATTCCCGGCGAGCAGCCCGGCCATGATGACGGGATTTCCCCGATGATGCCCTTTCCCACCGGCTATGTGCTCAACCGGGACCAGGAGGAAGAGTTGATAGGCCACGCGATGAAGCGATTGCAGCAGCTCGAAAACGAGACCGGGCGCAATACCAGCCATGGTGGCGGATGGTGGAACGCAGAGGGCATGGCCGCGGGCGACCCGGAGGGCACCGATGGACCGCAACACTCATGGATGGGCAAGCGCCTGCTTTACGACAAGACCTTCAAGAATGAAGTCGAGTGGCGGCCGAAGGTATTGGGAGGGATATTCACGAACAGCAATCTGGTAGTTCCGGCCGCGCGGCGCATCTGCCGCCAGATGATTGCCCGTGCGGTGAACTACTATTTCGGCACCGACCCATGGTTTGCCATCTATCCAGTGGGAGTGATGGATAAGATTCGTGCCGACAAGGCCGACCGCTACATCCGCTGGAAGATGGATCAAGCGAAGCTCAAGCGCACCGAAGAGCAAGCCATCGAGCGATCCTTCATCCTCGGTGAAGCGGTTATTAAAACGTCGTGGGCGAACCGCGAGCAGATTTACAAGACGCGCGCCACCGTGTTGGTGGATGCCCAGGGCAAAGACATTCTCGGTGCCGATGGCGATTACATCCTTGAAGATGATTTGTGGGTTGCAGACAGCGCGCCGGATCAGGCCACTGGCCAAATGGTTTCGTCTGGCCTGATGTTGCTCAAGCGCGATGGCAAGACCCCGCAACCGCCGGTTATGGTGTGGCAGGAAAAGCCGATCACCCGCCGCATTACCCATTACAAGGGACCGGAAGCGAAGCCGATCAACTTCATGGACTTTCTGTGTCCGCTGGATGCCGAGACCGTGCAGCTCGCGGATTGCGTGGTGCATCTCTACGACATGCCCTTGATGGACCTGGCCGACCAGTGGAAGAAGAGCATCCCGAAAAATGCCACGGCGGAAGAGCGGGTGGAGGCCACCCAAAAGGCTGTCGAACTGCTGCGCTTGCTGGCCTCGACCAATGGCCAGACCACTAGCGCCCAAAACAGCGATACCGTGGATTCGGTGTCACCGGTGGGCATTGGTATCGACAAGGGGCAACCTGTCGTGGAAATAGCCGAGTTCCACATCCGCTATGACGCCGACGGCGACGGTATCCTTGAAGATGTGTGGCTGGTGGTTGACCGCAAGACCCGCACGCCGATCTTCTACGATTACACTGCCAACGTGACTCCCGACGGCTTGCGGCCGTTCAGCGTGGTGCGGGTGAATGAGGTTCCGGGCCGCTGGTATGGCATTGGGGCGATGGAGATGTTCAACACCTCACAGCAGATCATTGACCTATGGATGAACCGCAATAACTTTGCCAACTCGCGGGCCGCGCGGGTGGACTTGTGGAGCCCGCACAACACGCTTGAGGGCCGAGCCAACCCGAACCTTGAGATAAATTGGGGCGGCACCTTCACGCCCGCCCCAGGCAAGAGTAAGGATGACATCCTAACGTCGATCTACCTTGAGAACAATATCGGGGGCAATCTGCAACAGATGATCGAGTTCTTCATGCAGCTCATGATGAATGAAAGCGGCGTGGCCAACGCCAACGACGGCAATGTGTCGGGCATGGACTCGACCAAACTTGCCACCGGCATCCGCAACATTGAGAAGAGCGGCCAGGAGCAGTTTTCGCTTTTCCTCGGCCACCTGGAACCGGGGATTTCCGAGAGCCTATCAAAAATGGTCAAGCTGGTGTTCGCGAACCTCGACCAGATGGAGGTTTACAGGTATTTCGAGGACGGCGAGGCTGGCGGAGAGGGCGGCAGCGAGGCGCTGCGCGTTATCAACCCCGGCGACATCGCCAACATCGAAATTGACACCCGCGTGCTGCTTACCCGCTACCGTGGCGAGCAGATTCTTGAAAGCTACACCCGTGGTTGGAACATCGTGAAGGAATACTACGCCGAGCAAAACCCGGAGGTTCAGCAACGCACCACTGAGTTCGCTCAGGGAATGCTCAAGGCAATGCAGGTTCCCAACGCCAACAAGATCATTCAACCGATCAGTGCCCCATTTCAACCGAAGACCCAACCCGGCCCCGGACTGAAACCAACGCAAGACACCATGGCCGCCGTTTCCAGCCGCCCGCGACAAGGAACCCCCAACCTATAATCCAGCCGATCATGCAATCACTAACACCCCCGCGCAAACCACTTACCCACGACGAGCGCGTGGTTTGCGATACCTCGCTGAAAACCGTGCAAGCCCTCGACTCTCTCACGCGGAGTGAGCCGTTCAAGTTGTTCATCCAACGATTGCAGCGCCGGGCCGATGAACTGGCCGACGAGGTGTTGCACCACGACATGATGCCAGAAGAGCGCGAGAAACGGCGTAATCACCGGCTGGGCATCATGGAAGTGCTGCGGGTGCCACGGGAAGACCGCGAGGCAAGCGTGCGGACTCTGGCCAGTTACGGGATGCGGCCGGGCGAGACTGATAGCGACTTGGATTAAATCATGCCGGATAGGTCCACCACTCGGTGACGTTGATGTCGTAGGTGAGTGATGCGGAGCTGACGGAATGGCTTATCGGATAGATAAAAACGAACTTGCCTTTCTTTTCCGTCTCGACGCCAAAGATGGTAACATACATTTCCCCATCGTCGGCGGGTATAACCTCGTTGCAAAACGGGACTGGATAATGAGCTTCGCCGCCTAGAGGCCAAATTTTTGAATATAGATCTATGCCGGTGTTCGTAAATACAATGAGGGCAAAACGAATTCCAATCCCGAAACCCCAATAGGATGTAGTTTTGGTGACGCCTGAAGCGGACACATTACCGCCGTCAAAGGTTCGGTCGAAGGTGTAGATTTTGTCTAGTATCTCTTCTGGGTCAGCATAAACTGCCACGCTCGGCAGCACCCAAGACTCTTGAATGTCCGTCGTGGACTCTACCGGCTCTTCGTAAGTGTTGGTGGGAGCAATGCTGGTCATCTTTTTCAGTCGTCCATCAACTTGCCACACAGGGGGCTTGTCTTGTTCTTTATACGCCACAAGAATGGCATGGCCGTCACCAGTGCCATAGTCAGCATACAACTGAGCTTGTGCAGTTATGAACTGGCCGGAAGCTTCAAGCGATGCGCTGAAATTCGTTGGCGGGTCTACTTCGTCGACCCCGTCATTCGTTATGACTGACTCGATGTCGCAAGCGAAGTTCACCTGCCATGCTTTCATATTCCAGATCTTTTTTAGCACTTCTCCAGCGGCGCTTCCGGCGTAGGATGTCTTGAAGTAGTCTGACGCCCTAAAGCCATCCGGCAATTTCCGCACGATCATTCCGCCCTCGAATTTGCTCTCGGTGGCGGGATTTTGCGCCAGGTTTGCGCCGGGGTGCAGGTTGACTGAGGCGAATGGAGTTGCATTGGCCATTATCCGGGGAAGGGTAAGAGATAAATCGCCACCTTGCCGTTGATCACCATAAGGGTGGAATATAGATTGGTGGTGAGTTTCTGGTGGAAGTAGAATTTCTTGGTTTCTTTTCCACGGGTCAGGGTGAATAGGAAGCCATTACGCTTGCTGGGTTGGGACGTGCCATAGGCCGCGCCATCGAGCACTTCCCCGACAACCACATAGGCGGCGGTCTGGACTGCTGGAAGGGTGGCAGTAGCAGCATTCCATACTATCATATCCTTCGGCCATTCCTTACCGGTTTCGATTTTCACCGTGTCGATAGTCAGATCAGCTTTGATCGTGCACTTGATCCATACCTTGGTGTTGTCAAACAGGTCGTAGCGCGCGCCGCCGGTGCCGGTGATGAATTTTTCCTCGCCGGTGACGATGTTGGTGACGAGCGAGCCTTCACCGATAGCGAACTCTTCCAGCAGTGGGTCCGGTTTATAGGCGGCGAATGGGCAGGGAACGCTGATGGCGGCGTAACCGTTGACCTTGCCAAGCACATCCATGAACACCGGTCCGGTCTTGGTAGCAGTGATTTCGATCATGGTGCGGGTGAACGGTTGCAACATCCGCTCGATGGCGTGCAGGCGCACGCAGATCGGATCGAAGTTATTTGGCCGGCCGGGAATGATCATCTCGCTCATGGCTAGATGGGTAACATGAAACTTTCCTCTTTACAAAATATAAAGACTGTGAAACAACTACCGCCATGTCCGACAATAATCAGGCGCAAGCCGATTCAGCCGACCAACTGCCGGTCGCAGATCCTTTCGAGGCTGCTGCGAACTCCACAACCAGTGGGACGAGTGAACTCGACGCCTATGAGCAGGAACGCCAAGCGTTTCTTGCTTCCCAAGCCGAGGACCAGACGCATGGCGCAGAGCCTGCCGCAGTGGACCCGGACGAGGAAGAGCAGGAACAAGCCGACGACGATCCTGAAGAACAGGGTGCCGGGGAATCGAGCGAGGAAATTTCCGCAGATGAAGAGGAGAGTCCCGGCGTCAAGGCGCAGGAACGATTCCGCTTCAAGGACGCCGCCGATCAGGCGGTTGCCGTCATTGCCAAAGCGAAGGGGATTTCCCTGATTGAAGCCGCGAGGCTTTACGAGGGAGACCTACCTACGCAACGTGAAGACGCAACCGAGCAGACGGAGACCGCCCAGGAAGCCCGTGATACCGCCGCGAGCGTGCAGGAGCGGATTGAAGAACTTGAGGAATTGGAGGCGCAAGCGTCCGAGGAATTGGAGTTCAAGACCGCGAACGAGCATCGCCAGGCGGCCAACAAGTTACGCAATCAGCTCATTGACTTGAAAATAGCCGAGGTGCAGGAGCGATCCCATGCCGCGGCGCGTGAGAATGAGGAGTTCAACAACACCTTCATTGCCGACCGCGACAAGTTTTTGGCTTTATATCCTGATGCAGCCGGAGCCTTTGAAGCCAGCCTGGAGAAATCCGCGATGGCCAAAGAGATTATCCGTTTGGATGAGGAAATGCGCGTGCTGGGCGATCCTATTCACAATAGCCCGAAAAAAGCCGGGATATTGATGAAGAAGGCCGCTGTAAAGTTGGGCATTCCAATGCAACAGCCAGGCACTGCCCCGGCCAAGCCAAAAGTCGTTCTCAATCGTCCCATTCAACCCGCGAGCGGCAACGCCCGCACAACCTCCGCCGATCCAAACCAACGGTTTGAAACGGAGATTGATAAGTTGGATTCCCTTGAGGACTACGAGCGACTCGTAGGACGGGCATGATGACTTGATTTTCTCTGGCTAAAACACTTGGTGGCAATCGGTGGCGTCTCGTTCCCTATATTTTGTAGGGGGCAAACTCCAACCAAACAACCACCACCATGGCCAATCAAGACTATACCTCGCCCAATACGGCGACCACCCTATCCACCCCGCCCCTTGGCAACGCTAAAAACGTGCGCCAACTGTGGCGTAAAGGCGCTCTGCTTGCGGAGCAAAACGAAGACTTCTTCCAAGAAATGGAAAGCAAGTCTGAACGCGGGCTCATCTGGGCTCTTACCGACCTGAGCAAAGGCGAAGGTTCCATCATGAACTTCACCACGCAAAGCGGGTTCTACAAGAAACCCAAGCTGCGTGATGCCCTTTTTGAAGGACCAACCGACTTCGAGAAGCGCCGCCAAGGCAACTTCCAGCTCAAGGTTGATTTCGCCCGCTGGGCCGTGCGTGACAACAAGCGCACCGAGGAAATCATGGGGATGCGCGGCGACATCGAGGCCGGCACCAATGTCGAACTCGGCAAGACCCTTGGCCGCTTCAAGACGGAATCGCTGTTGGCGCTCTTCCTCCTCAAGTTGCCAGTGGCCAACGTCATGTATGCCGGTGGCAAGACCCTCGACACTCTCAAGAGTGCCGACACGTTCCGTTGGGACGAGGCGGTTGTTGTCGGTCAGGCCATGAAGCCCTTGGGCGGTCTGCCTGCTAACATTTCCGGTGCCGGTTCCAAGACTCCGATTTGGTCGCAAACCTTCGTGGCACCCGAGCCAGCTATCACCAGCCTCAAGCTGGATGGCGCCTGGCGCGATGTGTTGAAGAACGGCGATGTGCGCGGCGGTCAGAACACCATCTTCAAGGGTGGTTATCCGACCATCGACGGTCACACCATCGTGCCGTTCAACGCAATCGACCACGACGGCGTGGGTCCGATGGGTTCATTCCTCAACCCGAAAGCCTTCCTCGGCAAAGCGGCCATCACCGCGGGCACCGATGCGCGGGTGATTTACGGTGGCGGGAATGCCGACGACTACGCGGATGAAGATTTCTTCCGCTACTTCAAGGGCAGCCCCTACGAGTTCATCGACACCGGTGTCATCACCCCGGACACAACCAGCACGAAGTATTTCATCATCTACAACACCACCGGCACCGCCGCTGGCAAGTGGGGGATGTATGCTTATACTTCCGGCAACGATGGCAATGCGATCACCTGCACGGCGCACCTGGGTGCGGCGATTGCCGGGGTCCAGAACACCACGCTTGGCGGCGTGACCTACGATGCTGCGCTGAACACCACCGCACATCCGCTGGGTTCGCTCATCATCCCGTGCAATGCCCTTGGCGTGCCCACCGGATCGACCATCGTGTTCGGCCGCGCTGGCATCCTCCGCGGCTATGGCCTGTATCGTGCCGAGCATACCGTTGACAAGCTCAACGGCGGCTTCGTTACCGACCGCTATCTGACGAGCGTGTTCGGTCAATCGTTCCGTTACGACCGCAAGGACCGTGTGACCAGCGCCATGCGTCTGGATCATGCGATCACCTACCCCGGCATCAAACTGCCGACTGTGGCCTAACCGCTCAACCAACTGCGGGGAGGGGTGGCAACATCCTTCCCCGCCTATCCTTTTCTTTATCACACCATGAAATTCACCATCTTCATCGCCGACGTCATCCGCCAAGGGCAATATCCCCGAGTCGATCACTTCGAGTATGCCAAGCAATACGACAAATACATCTACCTTGGGCGCGAGTTGAGCGTAGAGGAGTTCAATGCGGCGGCGAAGCTGGTGTTTTGTCCTAACTTCCGCAACCAAGGATTCTCCTTTTGCCCGATGGCCATTGAGCCAGTGGAGGAATGCTCTGCTACGGATGCCCCGCCGGCCGACACGGCCCCTAACGAATCGGACCCGTCTGATTCTGATTCTGACGCACCTCCCGTCTTCCGCCTGGATGGCCGTAAGGTTTTCAACGGCGAGACCCATGTTGCCGGACTCTACGGCGATGACAATCAACTCCGGGTGCTTTCCGCCCATGCCGCCCTGCGGCCTGCGATTGAAGCCTGGCTATCAACCTCCAACCAGTAAGACGAGCCACCATGAACAACGTCCTATCTACCTACCTTGAAAACGCACTGCTTAGTCATTTATTGCGGAGCACCAGCTACACCTCGCCGAACACGCTGCATTTCGCCATGTTCACCGCCGCGCCAGACAAGTCCGGTGGTGGCACCGAGTGCACCGGAGGAAGTTATGCGCGGGCTGCCGTGAGCAACAACACCGGCAACTTCCCGCAGTGTTCGGCAGTGATCGCCGCGCCAGTAAAAAGCAATGGCACGGCAATCACTTTCCCGAAAGCCACGGCGAGCTGGGGAACGGTCACACATTGGGCCGTCTTTGATGCGGCAACCGCTGGCAACATGCTGGCCTACGGATCGTTGGCCACGCAACGAGTGGTGGCGATTGGTGATACTCCGAAGATTGCAATCGGCGTGTTTACCATCAGCCTAAACAATTCCGCCAGCGGTGGCCTGAGTGCATATAGCAAGCGCAAGTTGCTTGATCTAGCCTTTGGCAAGACCGCCTTCACCACCCCGGCTGCGGTGTATGGCGGGGTGGGCACGGCACTTGCCGACGAGAGCATCACCGAATGGACGGACAGCGGGGCAGCCACTCGCAAGGCGCTGACCTTTGGTGCCCCGGCTGATGGGATTACGACCACCAGCGCGGACGCCATCTTTGATGCCGACGCGCAGGCCAATGTTACCGTCACCCACTTCGGCGTGTGGGACGCCCTGACTTCCGGCAACCTGCTGGCAGTGGGGCCGTTGTCTGGACCGGTGGACGTTTCTACCGGTGACAGCATGGCAATTTCAAGCGGTGGAATGACTTTCAACCTACAATAAACAATGCCTGATCTGGTAGCCACCGTTGCGTTTGAATCAATCTCCGCCGCAGGATTGGACCTGCGTTTTTTCCGCTTGGCGGAGGTTGCCTTCGCGTCATCTTCGATGGCTGGCGCAACCCTTAGTGGTTGGGAGCGCCGGGGGCTGGCTGACGTTGGGACTTCCTCGGCGGCGACGGTCAGACTGACGGGAGGGGCTAAGATCGGCACCGCCAATCCTGTCATTTCCTCGGCGGCGACGGTCAGACTGACGGGAGGGGCTAAGATCGGCACCGCCAATCCTGTCATTTCCGCGGCGGCCACCTGTAATTTGACCGGGGCGAGTGATTCGCACGGCGTGACGATCAGCGCAGTGGTGCAAGAAGCTCTGATGCTGTGGGGCATCACCAAGGTTAGCTCCGCTCCTGACTTTGTATTGGCGCGGGCAATGAATGACCTCAACGCGGCGATGCAGATAGTTTGGAACCGTGCCAGCGACAGGACATATTGGTCTGGAAATACGTTGGAAATCACGATTGCCAGTGGTGATTCACACCCGCTAGACGACGCTATCCAGAATGTAATCGGTCCGTGCCGGGTGAAATCAAGCAAGCGGCCACTGGTGCCGCTGGGCACTATTGGAGAACTTGAGACGTTTGAGGATTTGTATCTGGATGGGTGCACTTCTGATGAACCGCTGGCCTACCACATCGAGCGGGTAACGCAGGTTGGCAACGATCCAGCACAGTGCATTTTCCGTGTGGCACCGGCAGTGACGGCCGCAACGACCTTCTTGCTGGAAGTGGTCTATGAGGCACCTCGCTACACCACCCACGACCTGGTTGCCGACCCGGTGATCCCGATTCCTCATCGTTATGTGGAAAGCCTGCTGTTGCCGGTGGTTCGTTACCGGGCTTCGACCTACGGACTGTTGTCAGTTCCCGCCGACCAACTGCCGGGCATTCAGCGCGAGTATTTGGAGGCGTGCCACGAATTAGGACTGGCCGACCCGTTACCCGGCAAGGGCGGTGACAACATCGAATCACGGAAGGAGCAAAAACCATGAAGGTGATTTCCCTAGCCAATCGCTTGAGTCGCGACTTGTCCGAAAAGAGCATGGCTGATCTAACTGCCGACACCAAACAGGAGTTGTTGGATGCGATCAACGGCGGGCTGCAACGGCTGAACTCACTTGCGCCGGCCGAATCCAAGACGGTGCCAATTTCCATTCCATTGGCCGCGCCATTGACCATTGCGTTAGGCGTGACCAATGGCAGCTACGACATCACCGGCCACGACTTCGCGGCTGACGAATGTTACCGGACGATAGTTATTGATGGTGACGATTTGCTTAACAGCGTGGTGGGCGCCAATGAGTTGTTTCACCCGTATAGCGGGACCACCGGCACGGTAAGCGCCACCCTGTATTGCGATGCAGTGATGCTGCCGGAACCATACTCATCCCTGATTGGTGATCCGCGGATCATGGAGACCATGACGACGCTGATTCACTTCCAGCCTGACGCCTTGCGCCGCAAACATCCTGCCAGGCCCAATTATTATTGGATGGAGGCCAATGCCCGCAACCAGAACCCGCCTGCGCCATTGGTGATGCGCTTTGATACGCTGCCAGACCGCGCCTACCGGCTGGAATCCAAGGCCGTGGTGGCTCCGACCAAGATCACCTTTTCCGATCTACTGACGGCCGGCATAGACGTGCCACTGATTGACGAGCATGTGGAGTGTTACCTGTTGCCGGTGGCGCGGGGCTTACTCTCGTCCTCCGGCATGTGGCGCAACAAGGAGACGGTGGCAATGGTGCGCGATGACGCCAAGGCGGCGGAGAACCGTTATGCCACGCTAGTTCCCACTACCTTCGCCACGCCGCGCAACCTAGTCCGCACCAAACAAGGATTCTAATCACATGGAGAACATCGTCAAAATTGAAGACCTGGATGCGGTTGTCTGCGCGACAATCCAGAAGGTCTATGCCGGGGTGAAGGCCGCCCGTGACGCCGGTATCCAAGCCGAGATTCCCGACAAGATCACCTTCGACATCCTAGTGATTAAAAACTGGCAGTCGATGGAGATCGCCAGTGGTCACACCACTGTTGGCAATGAGAATATGACTGGTGCCGGGACTGAATCCAGCACCACGCAAACGACTGACAACACCACGTCGCAAGAATCTAAGACCAACACTGGCACGACTACCACCAGTGATAGTGGAAGCACCAGCCATACAGGCGGGACGCTTACCAACACCATCGTCACCAACTACGAGAACCTAGACTAATGCGACGCACCGGAGGTTACACATCAAAAAGCAGTGGGCGCGATGACGGCAGCACCACCAGCAGTGCCACGCGCACTGGTAACCACTCTGAACAAGGGAGTTCGTCAGGTAGCAGTTCCCGCATCGGCGGCCACCAGACAAGTGGAGGCAATACGAACGAGAAAAACAGCACCAGCACCAGCCAGCAAACCGCCACGGAGAAAGCCAACGTGGGGTTCCGTATTCAATTTGCCATCCAGTTAATCGGACGTTTCCCGACACAATAAATCGCCATGAGCATCCGCAGTAAAATCCCCATTGGATCGTCACCATCAAGGTTGATGGCGCGGATTCTCGGGCGCGAGTTTCCTACTAGCGGAGACGCCGGGCCGCCGAACGTGCTGAGCATCGGCACGGTAGTTGCGGGAACTACGGCTGCCGCCAGCATCACCGGCATCGCCCCGGCGCAAACTCTAAACCTTACTCTGCCCAAAGGTGATCCGGGAGACGCTGGAACCGTCACCATCACCAACCTAACCACCGCGCTCGCCACTGCCGCCGCTGCTGCCGATCCGATAGTGGACACGGACAGCCTGCCACTGGTACCGGTGGCCACAGGCGACACGCAACCGCCCGCCACCCGCCTGACCCTCGACCGCCTCAAGACGTGGATACTAACGGGCATATCTAACGCATGGGCTGACATTTCCGGCAAGCCCGCGTTCGGCACCGCATCACTAGCTGCCACCACCGACTTTGCCACCGCCGCGCAAGGCTCGCTGGCTGACACGGCGCTGCAAAACGAATCAGATCCTGTGTTCGCCGCGTGGTTATCAGCTACCCCGCCCGCCATGCTGGGGGACATTCCATCCCCGCTCACCGCAGGCACGGACTATCAGATACCGCTCACCGCAGGCACGGACTACCAGATACCGCTACCTAATCTGAATTCAGACGGCTTTATTACCGCAATGGCCGGTGGGGGGACAACAAACAACTTTTTACAATGGACAACGTCAGCTGTTCCAGCTGGCGCGTGGACCACCGGCAATGCCGATGCGTCGGTACCCATTGCGGCATCTGATTTTTATGGTGGGGGCAGCAATCTAACCGGAATCACTGCATCGCAGGTTGGCGCACAAGCACCCCTCACCGCAGGCACGGACTATCAGGCCCCGCTCACCGCAGGCACGGACTACCTCACCCCAACCGGAGATGGCAGCGGCTTGACCGGATTAGTCGCACAATCCCTTACTGATGGGGGTGTGGCATTCATTCAGTGGGGCACCCGACATAACCAGATTGGGTGGGATATGGGCGGGCAGGACATTCTTGGGTCTAGTGTTTTTATTGATGGCTATATCCTTGGCTCTGATGGTCTAGTGTGTATTGACCCGACAAGCAGAGGGGGTGGCACTCATTCCACCACTGCCAAGTTTTATGGTGATGGCAGCGGTCTTAACTTCGCCGACACGACCAACCTCGTCTCCGCGCTATCTGGTCAATACCAGGCCCCGCTCACCGCAGGCACGGACTACCTCACCCCAACCGGAGATGGCGACGCATTGCAATTTAGCGCGTTGGGAAACATGATGAACACCATCTGGCGATCGGTGAATCCAATTTGCTCGGCTTCGGATTACACCAATGGGCAGGCTGGGATTATTAAATGTTCTGGTGGTGTGGCAGATGCTCTCGAAATAGCTGTGCCCGGCACCGACTACCAGACCCCGCTCATTGCGGGCACCGACTACCTAACCCCTACTGGTGAAATTGGCAGCACTACCGTAGGTAATTTCTCTGTGGCAACAGGCATGGGCGGGACGGGTAGTCAAAACATCGCCACAGACATGAACGTGTGGGCGGATGGTTATGGCACCATAACAGCCGAGGCTTTTGCCGGGGACCTAATGCACGCTCTGCCCGCACCGGTCTCAACCGACGTCGGCGCTTACGGTCAGATGAGATTCACGGACGATTATATCTACCGCTGTTTCGGCTCTGGTGACTGGCGCAGGGCTGATGTGACCTATGCCACCTATTCCTAACACTCTCTGTCCGCGAGGACGCCTCTAACACCAAACCAAACCAAACAATACAATGACCAAAGAACAAATCGACACGGCCCTTGCCGTGGACTCTGCCCGTCAAACATGCGACCAGATCAAAACTCAAATCGCGCAAGTGCTCCGCACCAAGGACCAACTGCCAGGGATGAAGGCCCGTTTGGAAACCGCGCTCGCCCAACCCCATGTAATCGCCGCCGCTGGTGAGCAACTCGCTGCGCTTCAGGAAATTGTCGCTGGGATTTGATCGCCAACGCTTAGCCAGCGGACTCCAATGAGTCCGCTGGCGAGCATTTTTTCTGGTTCGACTGCTCGGGGACCGGAACCCTCTCGCTCTACATGGCCTACCGCGTTTTTGGCGCGGCGCTCCCCACCAAACCAACCAGCCCGCTCTGCACCCTATCCACCGGCGTGCCCACCACCTACAACACCGACGGCAAGGCGGCTTGGTTTTACATGACCAGCGCCACCCCAGGCACATTCTGGGTCCCCACGGGCATCCGCGCCGCGAAATTTGCCGAATTCTAACGGCTGCGGCGGGGCTGCCTGAACGCCCCCGATTTTTTTGATTCGAGAAACTCACAACACCCACTCACCCACCCCATGATCCCGCTCCTGCCCGCCGCCACCCTCGCCGCCGCCCAAATCGACACCCTCAACCGCGAAACGACCGCATTCCTGCGCGCCCAGCTCGCCCGCGCCTACGCCCTCATCGCCGATGCCGCCGACCCCCAATCCGTGCTGGACGCCCTGGGGACCTCCTCCGAGTCCGCCATCCGCGCGTATGCCGCCCTGTTCGGCGCGCTCGACTCCATCGGCCAAAGCGAGGGCCTCGCCCCCCCGACGTTTGAGATTTTCGCGCCGAACGGAGACGGGACAGTGACCTACACCGCGCCACCCGTCATCGAGGAACCAGCGCCCGAGGAACCACCCGTCACCGAGGAACCAGCGCCCGAGGAACCACCCGTCACCGAGGAACCGCCCGCGCCATGACCGACACCGATTTGAAGCGACTCGAAACGCGAGTCGACCTGGTTGAAAACAAGCTCAACGAGCGGGTGAATACCCTGGAGGAGAAGTTTTACACCAAGCTGGAGGCCATCGACGCGAAGCTGACGACCCTTCAGGTATCTGGAGCCTCGCTGACCACCTCGTCCGCACTCAAGGTGGTGCAGTTTGACTCCGAGATGGCCGACATGCGCACGCGAATGGCTCTGCACGCCACCCGAATCGAGAAGCTGGAACGCTCGGAGTTTGCCATGGTGGCCTTGTTCAGCGCCATCGTGGTGGTCGTCACGGCGCTCGCTCCGCTCATTCAATCTTTCTTTCACCTGAATTAACCCCAACCCTAGAATACCCACCCCATGAACAACTCCAAGACCACTATTGCCGGGGCGCTCGCCGCCACTGCCGCCGCCATCCTCATCGTCGTCCAACAAGGCCATGACATTGCCGACTGGAAGACGTGGATTCTGCCCGCCTCGCTCGCACTGTTTGGCTTCCTCGCCAAGGACGGCAGCCCTCCCGACGTGGTGAAGGCTCTCGCCCTTGGGGGTGCGTGCCTATCGCTCAACTCGTGCAATATCGCCATCGCCCCGGACGGCACTCCCACCCTCGGGCTGGACCCGGTGGCCGCGCTCCATGCCTACAACGCCTACACGACTAAGAAGGGATTGCCTCCGGTGGTGGACACGATGCCGGTAGCGGTTCCTAGCATCATCCCAACCAAGTAATCCATGACCTACGACTCCATCTCACTCCTGGCGCAAAAGGAACTCAACGACCTCGGGTTTTACTCGGGGCCGTTGGATGGGTTGTGGGGAGCCAGGTCGGCGCTGGCGCTTACGGCGTGGGCCGCGCATGAGCGCGCTGTGGCCGCTCCGGTGGCGTCCGAAGAACCCTTGGCGCAGTTTGACAAGCGGACGGAACTCAACCTCGCCACGCTGCTGCCAGCGGCTTGTGCGGCGGCACGATTGTTCATGGCGGCCATCCTCCCTGCAATGGCGGCTCACGGCCTCACGGTGAAGATCACCAGCGGCAACCGGACCTATGCCGAGCAGGACGCTCTCTACGCGCAGGGGCGCACGAAACCCGGATCAGTAGTGACCCATGCTCCCGCAGGATTCAGCAATCACAATTTTGGCCTTGCCTGGGACATCACGCTTTTCGACCGGGATGGCCAACCCGTCTGGGAGAGTCCCTACTACGTCGAGTGCGCCACCATCGGCCAAGACCAAGGACTCGACTGCGGGGCGTTCTGGTCATCCATCCACGACGAGCCGCACTACGGCCTCAAGACCGGCCTGACGATGGCCGAACTGAGGCAACGAAAGAGTGAAGGTATCGCCATGATCTAGGCCAGCGAGCGCACGGATCGGTCGGCGGCTACCCCGTCTTGGCGAGCGCGGACATCGAAAAATGGCAGGCCGGAGTTGTCGCCGGGGCGGCGGTTCTAATGGTCATTCTGAATCTGTTCGGCCCGGCGATTCGGGCGCTGGCACATTTGCCGTGAAAACCACGCGGCGATTCGGGAATTAGAGCAGAGTTCGCGCTGAACGAGTGGCGGCCGCCAACACCTTCGTGGTGTCTTCCGGGGACAAGTCTCTTACCAGGTTACGAAACTTGTCGGTGGCGTTGATGGCGTGAGGTGAAAGCGTGTGCTTCCAGAATCCTTCCGGTTTGGCCGCGGCGGTTTTCTGGCGAAGATTCAACCATTGCTGGTGGAACTGTTGGTAGCGTGGAGTTTTGGCGGTGATGCGAAGCACCCGAATCAAGGCGTGAACAGTTTCCCACCGCACCGGCCTGTCGTGCTCGATCTTCCATACGGTGGCTTCAGACATGCCCGCCTTTTTTGATAGCTCTAACATGGTGTATCCAGCCTCCACGCGCAGGGCCATGAAATTCGTCCCGAGTGAGTCGGTGCTTTTTCGCATAAGCCTTTATATTCCGTGGTGGAGTATTGGACAAGGATTAAATCAACCTGTCAGCGCCAGAAAGTTTGCTAGGCGTTGCTGGGTGCGTTCGAGTTCGTCGGCAAGGGCAGTTAGAAAGGACATTTCCACGGCGGGCCAACCTTTAGGGCTGTGATCGATCTCGTAAATCCTCACACGGTCCACCAATTGCTGCCAGCGTGGCGCTGGCGGGGGTTTCGGTTTACTCGGCTTGATTGCGGTCGTTGGACCACCATCCCGGCGCTCACGAGGCTTGTAGGGCGCTTTTTCCTTCCCGGCCTCAATCTCGGCTTCGGTAATCCAGACGGCACCCCAGCCGGGGCGGTGAGGCTTCACCTTGGTCATGCCCGCGGATCGCTCGATGAACTCCCCGGAGGCGCGGAGCCTGCGGCCGGCGCGGAGGTAACAGATGGTTCCGTTCATTCTGGGTATTGGGTGAGTTCGTCAGGCGTCCATCCGAAGCGCACGAGTGCCGCGCGAATATCGGCGGGACCAGCGGTCGTATTCTCGCATTGGTTCAGGCGCAACCAGGCAACCGCCTCCTCGGCAATGTGGCGCTCCTCCGGTGTGCCGTGAACGGCAGTCGCAGAGTTAGGAGCAGTAACCGGGAACCATGCGTCGGGCTGGTTGTGGGCTCCGCAGATGAAGAGCCGCATGCTGCCGTCGTGAAGGTTCCAGTTGGGCGGCATGTCGCGCATGGTCAGGTATTCAGGTTTCTCGTAGCCGTCGGCGCGCGGTGGCGGGGCAGGATGATTCATGGTTGCGCCTCCCTCTGGTTTTCGCGCAGGTCTATTTCCCGGTCCTTTTGTTCGTCTCGCAGGTAGTCGGCCCGGTCAACCTCGCGCTCGTAGCGGGCTTGGCGGGCGGCTTCCTCTTCTTCATCCTGTTCGGGTGTTCGGCGTTCTCGTTCGAGTGATCTCATTGGGGTGGGTGGATTGTTATGGAGAGGGTTGAGAGTATATAGAGGGCTCATTGGTCCCACCGGTTTTCCCGCCGGGCGGGTTGTTTGGGGATTTCTTCCTGCGACGGGCGGCCGGCCTCGAAGCGCATAATCTCGGCGACGAACGTCAGATGCACGGCGCCAGTTTCACCGTTGCGGTTCTTAGCAATGATCAATTGAGCCAGTCCGGCCTCGGCTTCTTTGGCGGCATCGTCGGTGGCGTAATATGCCGACCGATAGAGGAGGCCTACCAAGTCCGCATCCTGTTCGATAGATCCCGACTCGCGGAGGTCAGACATGCGCGGCACTCCAAGGTTCTTGCCGGTGCGCTTTTCCGCATCGCGGTTGATTTGAGCGAGGATGATGATGGGGATTTTAAGTTCCTTAGCCAATCCCTTGATGCCTGCGGAGATTTCCGCAACCTCACGCTCGCGTGAGCCGTCGGCCTGCTTCGACTTCGAGCGCATGAGCTGGAGGTAGTCGATGGCGATCAGACCAAGATTGCACTCGCGCATCTTGCGGCGGGCACGTGCGCGGAGTTCGTTGATGGTGATGGCAGGGCAGTCGTCGATGTGAAGATTAGACTTCAGCACCTCACGGCTGGCGTTCTGTATCCGCTGCAAGTCACCCTTGACTGGCTTTTGGCCGCGGTTAGTTAGGTCTTGATATTTGGCGCGGGCGAACATGAGCCGCTGAGTCAAATCCTTGGCCGACATTTCCAACGAGAACACCATTGTCGCAATTTCAAGATCGATAGCGACGTGTTCTACGATATTCATCATCAGGGACGTTTTCCCCATGGATGGCCGGGCAGCTATTACCATCATATTGCCGGGTTTCAGGCCGCTGGTCATGCGGTCGAGGTCATCAAAACCGGTGGTGAGTCCCTGGGTCTTTTTCTCGCCATGAATGCGCCCTTGTAACTCCGAAAGGACGGCATCGATATTCTGACGCATGGTGGCCGGTTTTTCAGACACCGATCCTTCGCGGATTCCTGACAGCCTATTTTCCATGCCGTCAAGCACACCAAGCGGATCGTCGGGAGAGTCGTAGGCATCGGCAATGGCCTCGGTTGAGGTTTGGATGATCGACCGCAGGATAAACTTTTCTTTGACGAGGTTGAGGTGATTCCTGAAACTTACTGAGCTGGGAGCATAGGAGTAGATGTCAGTTACCGCCGCCGGTCCTCCGACACGATCTAACAAGCCGCGGTCGAGCAGCTTTTGGATGAGCGATACCAGTTCAACTTCTGCGCCGGCACCGAACAACTCGCAGAGGAAACCATATAACGTGCTGTGCGCCGGAAGGTAGAAATGCGCCTCGGTCAACTTTTCCTCGATGGCCAGACCAATGAACTCAAGCGGGTCTTGCAGCATGGATGAGAGCAAAGACTTTTCCGGCCCCAGCGCGTGGGGCAGCGAACGGGTCACGTCGTCGGGTGCTACTGTATGATTACCTTTGAACATCTTTATATTTTGTAGGGAGTCAGAACAAGGTTGCATGGCAGAGAGAGTTACGGTGCTGGATGGCCTCGGGCCAGAGGAAAGTAAGGATGTCAGGGGTTGGTTTGCGGCAGCCCTTGGGTACCACCCACGGGACAACCTTGCCGATGATGATGGATTCTTCCAAGGTGATGCTGCCTTGTGGCTCCACAGTTGTTTTCTCGCGCCTAGCCTTGGCATAGGCATCAACGAACCGCTGCCACCGTGGGTCAGCGCCAGAAACCGGGATTGCCACCGTCACGGCCCCAACCTTGGAGCGCACCAGCTCGCGGGCGTTCCAGTGGATCAATAAAAAACACGGGACGTTGAAGCGCGAGCGGATGAGCATGTGGGATACCTGGCGTGGTTTGATCTTGTCCTTGTGCATGGGAAACGACGCGCCTGAGCAAACCTTGGCCTCAAAAATGAACTGGCGTCCGGTGGCGACTACTCCCTCGAAATCTGGCTTCGACTGAATGCCCATTGTCACGCCGTTTTGCACCGAGAGAGTGACACCGTATCTGTTGAGGGTAAGTGATCCGCTTTTCTCCTCCCTATTCGCAGAATCTACAATCAGGTCTTCAAACTCTAATCCTTTGATCTTTTCGGGGGTGAGGGTCGTCATGACTTGTATTTCATAAAACTGAAGGGATGCGCGAAGCGTCGGGCTGGATGTAACCCATGGTGGTTTCCACAGACTTACGTCCAAGCCGTTCTTGCACGTCGCGGATATTGGCGGATTTTGCCAATGCCTCCTTCTTTGTTGTAGATTGTTTTTTCATGGTTCAATATACGACTGTCTGTCGTTTAATCAATGTTCATCCAAGAATCCCCAAGGGCAGCGTTCAGCGCGGACAGAACCGCATCGTATGCTTCCATGTCGTATCCATTGTAGTCGAATCCTCGCTTGGCAAGTTTCAGTGCCTCGACCATTTGCGGGGCGCAGGCGATGAGTCGGACATTCCCCGGAATCTCCTCGACGGGCAGGAACGACGAGACATTGCAATCAGCGATCCAACACTCGTTTTCCACATCTTTCACTCTTTCTCCATCGGCAACCCATGGCCCCGGCGTATAAAGAGGATGAACAAGTCGCTCCTGACAATCGCTGCTAGCCTGTGTGTTTTCGTCGTCGTTTTTCATTTCGTTAGTTTTTAGTGTTTTCAAAGGTTTCCCTCGGCATCGATGCCAGAGCTAGACGTTCTCGGGCACTCTTCGGAGAGACATCTTGACGGTCACATTTGGCACGGGCCGAATGCGGCGGCGCTCCTCGACAATCGCCATCGTTTCGCCCCAGTCCTTCACGGCCATGCTGCGCAAATCGCCGTCCATCCCCATAAACGTATCCACCGCGTCGTCGTGGACATGCTTGGTGGCGGCGGCATGACTTGGGAATGGGCCTACTGCGGATTTAGAGTCTCGGTGTTCGCCGGGGGTATCCATGTAGATAACCCACCAGCGAGAGCCAGGCGTCTCAGCCGACGCTAGTCTAGTGGTTGCTTTCTTGGTTTTCAATGTTGTTTTGTGGGTTAGAATTGGTTATCTTTGGGAAATTCTTCGCTTGGAATTGGGATGTCGTGTAACACGCCGTCATTTGGTCGTCACAGTCGTTCAATAATACTGTTCAACTTCAAAATACGACCGACTCGCGAACCGTCTCCCATTTAATGCAATCCCCATCGGCCATCGCAAGATGTCCAGATTCGGCCTCGCCCTCGATCTGTTCGATGACGTTTGCCAGCATGCCCTTCAAACAGTCGATACTCAGGGCTTGCATTTCAATCTTCACGGTCACTTTTTCAGCTTTCATATTGGTGTTGGTAGTAAATTCAGAGGTTGAACAATTCATGGCAGGGCAACCCGCCTTTAACTTTCCAGTTTCGTTTCAACGGCCACCACTGTCGCGGGTGCCTGCTTAGGGACGTTAGGCATCATGGCGCGTCTCCAGTGCATCGCGGATTTCGTAGAGCACGGCGATAAGCGCCGTCGAGTTGAAGTCCATCGTTTGCGACCGGACGCACTCCGCGAGAAGCGCGGGGTGTTTCTCCGCGTAGCCCTCACCAAGTCGCTTGTCTATTTCGGAGATAGCTTGGCTGAGATACGTTCCGATTGTTGCTCCGGCTTGGAACACTGCGTTTGTGTTTTCGATTGTTGGTCTGTCCATAATGATGCCTAACCAGTCAGTGCAGCGAACGGGATACCGCCGTTCACGCGGGTTTTGTTTTTCGGTCGTCAGTGGCGGCGGTATCCCGTCGCTGACTTCCATCGTTCGGCGTATGAAGTTCGCACTCTCCGTTTGCTGTCGTCACATAGACAAAGCGGTGTTTCGCTGCCGTCAGTCCGTCGCTCGGTGGTTCCGTCGTTATTGGCGCGAGGCATACGGTATTGATCACACGACCACTGATGCCCTTGAGTTCGCCAAAGTGGATGCACCCGTCACAACGCCGAACAAATCGGATGCAGGCAACGGCTCGTATGGAGTCTGTCGTGTTGGAGTTCATTTTGTGCTCGCCGTCGCCTGATCCGAGACGTTAGCGGAAGAAATATCCATATGGCAGTCGCACCTGTCTGAAATTCCCGGCGTAAACGATTTTATTGACGGATAATTCTCGCCAGCGTTTCGGCATTGATTTCCTTTTTTCGTCGTGCCAGTGCATTGCCCGCCTGACTCCATGTAATCCTTGTATGCCGCGTATCTCCATTTTTCGACTCCCTCAAGTTCGGCATAGAGTGCGTCCGCATCTTCGGCATATTTCACCACCTGTTCCGGGTTGATGTCGTAGCGGCCCGGAATCCAGAAGTGAATCCCTTGATCGGCTAGCATCCTCGCGGCCGCTAACAAGTCGTGAGAGGCAACCGGCATAGCTTCCGAGTCCGGTTTGATTGGTGTCGTTTCCATGTGCTTCATCGTTTTGTTATTATTGTTTGGCCGGTGCCTCCACATCGGCGTTCAGTTTTAGAATCCTCTCGCCAATCCAGCGCATCACAGGGACCGCCATAGAGTTGCCGAGAGCTTTGTAGCGTGGACCGTCTGCGGCCATCTTGCCGCGCCACGGAATGAGAGTGTGTCCGTCAGGGAATCCTTGCAGGCGTTCGCATTCGGTCGGAGTCAGGCGGCGCACTGCACAACCGGGAGTCATGACCGCGAACGGTGACTTATCGAAGGCTCGCGAGCAGTCGGTGCGATCCTCGCTGATTCCGAGACTTGATGCTTCGTTTCCGCTTTTGTGCATATTGAACGCAATGGCGTTTTCCTGCCCGTTGTTGCGGCCAAGAGCGAAGGCTAGATGATTGTCGGTGCATGGGCCTTGCGTGCCATGAACTACCGTTAGCGGCGTTCCGCGCCCGGTGCCGTCCTCGCTCGCGTCGAAGCCCTCGCCGCGCAGTGTGTGGGCGATCAGTCCGCCGTCGCAATCGAAGTCTGTCCCGAGTCCGCCACCGCCTTTAGTGCGTGCGCTTAGAGTTGGCGCAATGTCTTGACACGCCACTAGATTTTGACACTCGTCGCCGCTAGGCCCGCCGCTACCCTTCGCCCACTTCGACGTTACGGCGGGAGATATGGACGGCACTAGACCGCCGCTGGTATGGAATGTCGTTTCGCCACTTCTTCCAGCGCGAACATCAAGTGTGGGGGCAATGACTTTCCCCGCTTCGCGGCGCGGCGGAGGATTCCCGAACATGCTTTCGCGCTCAAATAATACCGCGCCGGCACGGCGCCAGTCTCCAAGACATCCGACAACGAACACACGCTCGCGTCGTTGGGCCAGGTTGGCATATTGAGCGTCAATCGTCCGGTAGGCCCACCCATACCCGAGTTCTTCCAGCCCTCCAAGCAGGGAGCCAAGCGCCCTTCCGTCGTCGGAGCTACGGACTCCGGGGACGTTCTCCCACACCACCCACTGGGGGCTGAATTGTGCAAGAAGAGCAAGGAAGACGAGAGTGAGGTTTCCACGAGGGTCTGCCAAACCTTTCCGCAGCCCGGCGACTGAGAATGCTTGACAGGGAGTTCCGCCGACGATGAGGTTAGGTCGAAGAGAGTTTGGCCAGTCATTGTGTTTTGTCATGTCGCCCAGATTGGGAACATCGGGCCAGTGATGGGCGAGCACTGCGGATGGGAACTTTTCAATTTCAGAGAACGCAAGCGGCCGCCATCCTAACGAATGCCAAGCGGTAGTCGCTGCCTCGATTCCTGAGCACACCGAAAGGTAAGAAAAAACTGAACAAGACGCCGCAGCCAACGCCATTCGCGGCGGTGTCAGTCGGCTATCAATATCGGGGGCGCTCATGTCGTGGCTGGGCTATGCGTTGAGTGGAGAAAAAGACCCTGATTTCGGGCCGTGAAAATAATTCAAATCTCTTCTGGACAAACCCAAGCGTTTGGGTATTATTTGCGCATGACCAACCACACCACCATCGAATGGACAGCAGGATCGGGAGCACGAATCAAAGTGACCCTTGAGATCGGATACGAACTCAATAACCAAGGCCAACGCCGCGAGAGCGGAATCAAGGTTATCATCCCCACCCTCTACATCAACGGCACGCGAGAGTTTGCCTGCCAAGGCATCATGACCTGCGATCATCCGGTTGCTGTCGCGAGCTTCGGCCCTGTCGGGATCGTGCAAGCCAACTACGACCGCATCGTCGCTGCCCGCACTGAGCTTGAGGCACAGATTGCGGAACATAACGCAGCCATCTGGGCTGAGGTTGCCAAGGCAGACGCCGCCACCGCCGCGAGTCGCAAAATGGAAAAAGCAATGGCCTACGGCCAAGACTGATTTACCACTCCCCACCAAAACCGAACCATGAAAAACAAAGCAGCACAATCCCTTGGCCGCCTCGGCGGCAAGTCCAAGACAGAAGCCAAGACCTCCGCAGCTCGCGCCAATGGCACGGCGGGCGGTCGGCCTGGCATGTATTCCGTCACCGAGTCCAGCGGTTCCGCTCCCCCGTTTTGCCACGATGTCAAGCTGTCCAAGGGGGCGGCCACGGCGCTTGCGGAGCGGCTGGCCAGCAAGGGACGATCCGGGATCTACGTTGAGTTTTTCCGCGCATCGGATGGCCAGCGGGGTTACCTCAACCAAGACGGGGATCACGCCATCACTGGCGAGGCTTGGACCGCCTAACAAAAAGACACCCAACAAGGCACGGCAGGACAACCGCCATGAGCGGTCAAGTCCTCCGTGCTTTTTTGCGTCCAGTGCGCTCATGTCGGTGCCTGCGTTGTGACGTTCGTTGGAACGAGCGCGTCACGGGCTAGTTCGCCCATCGCGCGCCAATCCTCGTAGGTGTCGTCACCGTCGGTATATCGCTCTTCGATGGCCTCGAGCACGGCCATCACTTTGCGATATTCGGCGGCGATGATACGAGCGGCGGCGAGATTCACATCCTCCGCGCCCTCACAGTGAGCGCACATCGGACCGGCTACGTTGATCCAGTCTTGCGGGTGTTCTGCGCCACGGCGTGGGCCGAAGTTTACCAGTGCAAGCGCAGCGTCCAACGCAGAACACGGAGGCATAGCCGATGGATCGGGCGCTTTTCCGGCAATTGTCTTTTTTGAGCATGTACCGCACATGGCAGCTGGGTATGCGTGTTTGCATATTTTTTTCATGATCGTTTCAGTTGCGGCCCCGGCTGGCCTGATCGTTCTGCGGGGGATGGATGGCGTTGTTGCGGTCTTTCGGCAGGGCCTGTGCTTCTGCCCTCCAGCCGTCACGATCTAGCTCCATGATTTTCATTTCGCGCTGCAAGTTTTCGTGCATGTACTTTGGGATTGTCGCGGTAAAATCTGTAATGGTTGATTTATTGTTTTTCATAATGCTTGCCCCTCACCGGCTAGAAACCACCGACTTCTTGAGTGCAATCAGCATCAGAAACGGGACTATCCCGATGCACAGTCCGACGATGAACGGATTCACGCTGCCACCTCCTTGCCGAAGGCATCCATCCAGATAGATTCGAGACGTGATTCCACTTTGCGCTTTTCATCTACCAGTTGCAGTAGCCCGGATTCTAGCTGGTTGGTGAAGGCATCGCGCTCGATGGTAAGCATCAACGGGGCTTCGCCGGGGCAGTAGGATAGGAAATCCCACCGGTCCAATCCGGTGACGGCCATTGAGCCATGCACCTGATATTTGTATTCGTCGGGCAACGTGCCGGCCAACAGATAGGCCATGTGAACTTCCGGCATCGGGCACTTGATTTCCAAGCCGTGGCTCATTCCGGACGTGAACGGGGCCTCGCCAATCATGCCGTCGGGCGAGCAACCGAAGCCGCTGGTGCCGTCGCCGTAGCTGATGAATCCAACCTCCTCGACCCTGTGGCCGGTGCGGAGTTCGTAGAACTGGCGGGCCTCTCCTTCGAGAGCCACGCCGCGGCGCACGGCGATGTTGTAGGCGAACTTCTTCTCAATGCTGGTGTCCACCTCGTCTTGCCACGCAAGAACAAGCTGGTCCCACTCGCTGAGTTCGGAAGGATCGCGGTCGCGGAGCGCCTGAACCTTGCCGTCCTGAATCTTTTTCAGGATTGCGGTCATGGCACCACCGCAGACGGTCATGTAGGGCTCGGGATCGGGAATGAGCGCCAACAGCTCGTCGCGCTTGGCAGTCTTCTTGCAGGGGATCATGAGCGCATCCAACTCGGCGATGATTTCCTTGATGGCGAGGTTGACGGATCGCGGTTCGAGGCAGAATGCGCCGAACTCGCTGGCGGTGAAATGGAGGGCTCGCAGGCGGAACCACTCGGGGGACCGCTGAATACAGTTGTGAATTTTCATTTGATAGAGGATTGGTAAAGGTAGGGGCCGGTCTCTCCCGGCTGTCACGCGTCGTTCGGATTCGCGTCCGCGGGGAATTCGATCAATACGGAATGTCGTCCTGTTCGCTGGATGCGGCTGGCTGGTCGGCCCCTTCTTCCGGCACGACTTCGAGCCAGGTCAGGGTGTCGGCGTAGCGCGGGTCCTTGGCGGGCGTTGTCTCGATGCGGAGCTTGATCCCCTCTTCGGCGTTTTCCAGCGGTGCCAAGATGGAGTCGCTGAAAGTCGCTGCCTGCTTGCACGGGCCATCGGGGATTGAGTAGTTGAGGGTGTATTTCTTCCACTCCTTGCCGTCTTTGACGCCGGTCTTCACATCGACCGATTCATAGTAGGCGAGCGTCCCGCGGGCGGCGGCTGCCTGCCTGGCTGGGGCTGCCGCGGCTGCCGGTGCTTGCGCGGGGGCGGCGGCGGCAGGAGCGTCCTGCTGCTTGGCCGCACCGCGTGGCGCGCGGGTTTGGCGGGTAGGTTGCGGCGTTTCATCGGCGTTTTGCGAGTATGGGTTGCGCGGTGCCGCGTTAGATGGCGCGTTGGTGACGGTGGCCTCGACCTCAATGTATGGACCCATGTCGCGCGCCTCCTCGGAGGTGTTCATACCAAGCGTGATGTCGCTGGCATGGACGCGGGCGAAGAACGATCCAGCCCGATAGGTCAACATCAGCTCACGCATGGCGGTTAGCCACTTGGAGCCCGCCTTGGCAACCCAGCCTTCCTGAATGGCCATGTCGTAGGACACCGACGGGCCTTTGACGACTTCGCCGGTCACTTTGGAAGTGGCGTAGGCGTAGCAGGTAGTCGGGACGTAGGTGTAGTTGAGCTTCTTGGTTGTGCTCTTTGCAGCAGGACCGAATCCTTCCTTCTCGACGTATTCAATGGCCACCGTCTTTTCCGGCCCGGTAACTTGGACGTCGAACTGCAACGGACCAAACCGGCCGCAGGAGTTCACCATGCCGATGAGGAACTGCGCGCGCCATGACGGGCGACCGTGGATCACGTCCATGGATTGCATAATCATGAAGTAGCTGGCACCCAGGCGGGATGCGATTTCGATGGCGATAGCGCAGTTCTGAGGCTTTCCGCGGTATTCCTTGGGGATCATGTCAGACCCGGCGATGTAGTCGGCCTGGCGCTGCACCAGCTCGAAGAGTTCGACGGATTGGAACATGGACATGGCCGCGAGCGATTGCGGGGCGGCGGTGGTGGCTAATGATGTGGTGGGATTCATGGTGGTGTTTATGGTTGGTCTTTATATTTTGTGTGGAGATTGAGCAGGTTAGATGATGCCGAACTCGCGTTTGAATGCGCGGAGTTTCGGGAAGCGTGACGGTGGGCGGTTTGCTTTGGAGGCGCGGATGTTCAACGGATTGAGGCGGGTGTTCTTGGTAGCGGTGCCACGGTCCTCGCAGGCGTGGTGGAGCCGGTGTCCTTTATTGACGTGCAGCCACAACTTGAGTTGGCCGATAGATGGTCGGCGGAGCGGGCGAACCTTCTTCTTGGCTCGACCGGCGGATTCGATCTCTGAGAAGATGGTCTTTATGGTTTGTGGTAACATGGTGGATTTGATTGCGGGTTAAATGTTTGATAAGGATGTTTTACCGTGTAGCCACCACCGGCTTGCGATAGATGCGCAGGCCCGGCACCGTCGGGAGAGTGCCGCCGCCTTGGGTTTCGAGTTGAGAAATCAGGCGCTTGGTCTCCATGGTCTTGACGGTCATGGAAATCAGCCCCGCGGCGTAGGCATAGAGAGCGTGAATGTCCTCGACCTCGAACTCGGTGGTGAACTTCACACCGGCGGTGCCTTGGCGGGCCGTGAGCGATGCGCGGCGTTGTTGCTCGGAGATCGTGTCGGCTTCGGCCTGGCGGGCTAATTCAGCGGCACGGGTGGCACGTTCCTGTTCCTCGGCCAGCTTGCGGCGGGCGTTGGCTTCGTCGTTGGCACGGGCAGATTCAATCTGCGAGTCTATGTCTTCATCGTCGGCTTGCGCTGCTGCTTTCTCGGCAGCGATGCGGGCGGCTTCGGCCTCACGCTCGGCTTTCTCCTGCGCGGCAATCTCTGCCAGGCGTTGGCGCTCTGCCTCCTGGCGTTGGCGCTCTGCCTCGCGTTCGATGCGCTGGCGTTCCACTTCGGCGGCCCGGCGGTCGGCCTCGACCTTCTCGGCATAGCGTTCAACGAGCCGCTTGAGCCGTTGTTCCGCGGCATCCAGTTCGGCGAGGAAGTCCTTGCCCTTCTGGTCGATTTCGCGGCCGATGGCAATCACCGGTGCCTTGATGGCGGTGCGGCATTTCTCGACCTGGTTGCGGATCAGGGCGAGTTCCTTGATTTGATTAAGAGCGGCATTGCTGCCGTTCACATCAATCACTTCGACAATGAGCGAGGCTTCTTTGAGCAGGCGCAGTTTGAGGGCTTCGGCTTCGGGTGCGACTTGCAGGCCGTAGCCATCGCCAGTTAAGATAAGGGTGTTTGTTTGCATTTCGATGGATGGTTTGGTGATTAGAGCCGCGGCCGGATGGCGCGCTCGGATTCATTGCGGCGCTCGGTTTCGGCGAGCCATAGCAGGCAGAATGAATCTACGAACTGGTCGAGCGCATAGACCGCGCAGAGGAGTGACAGTGCGATCATCCCCCAGGCGCCGAAGGCGTTGTCGATCATGACCGAAGGCAGCCACCCGGTAAGGACGGCGGCAACTACGGCCCCAAGCGATCCGCGCCACGCGCTGTGCTTCGACTTTGAAGATATGTATTCGGAGCGTTTCATTATTTATTGCCGGAACGGCGGTTCTTTTCTGCAAGCAGCTTGGCGATTTGGCCGGGCCAGTTGGCGGCCGTCACTGGATGGTTGAGGATGTGGTAGCGGATTTCGTAATCCGACATGTACCTGATGCTGGTTTGCGTCTTCATATTTTGTGGGGATGTGGGTCCTTGCGCTCTCTGCGGTTCTATTTTGAAGCCCCGTCACAGGGCTGGCATTGTTTTACTTGGCCGCCGCCCAAGCGCCTGAGAGGCAAGGAGAGTGTTTCACTTTGAATATTTGAGGTCCGGCCGCTTGCGGCCGAGTTGCACGCGGAAATCGCCGATGCGAATCCACACGGCATCCACGCCTTGCATGTCGGCGGTCATGTGTGCCTGCATTTCAGAGCCCTCGGTGATGTCCTCGGTGATCGACGCGTAGCCGAGTGCGCGGGCTTCATTGCGGGTGATGGTCTTCATGATTCGCGGGTAGTTTGGAGAAATGCCATGACCTCGGACAGCCGGTATTTAACGACCTTTCCGACAACCAGCACGTAGCGCGGGATTTTCATGCCGATGAGGGTCTTGGGGTTCACATCGAGGATGCCGGCGGCCTGCGCCGGACTGATGTAATCCCATTCATTCTTGTGCTGGGTGATGAGGAGTTGCACCAGCTCGGCCACGGCCTCCTTGATGATGCGCTTTTCCTGATCGGGCGTCAGGTTGATAGCGGCGGGTTTGCTCATTGGATTTCCCCCTTCTCCTCGGTGATCGCGGCGTCGGCGATCCGGCAGGCCGCTTCCACCGCATAGATAGTGACACCGAACTCGGTTGTCCCTTTGAGATACCAAGGGCCGTCATTGTCCGTGTCGTTCTCGGTGAAGTGACCGCTGGCGAGAAGACCTTGCAGGGCTTGGCCGACGAGCCACTGGCGGTAGGTGTTTGGCGGGGTGGTCATGGTGGTTTTCGGTTGTGGATTGGTTTCGTTTGGTGTTTGGCTTCCTTCATGGACCCGATGCTCCGTGCTTTCGTCACCGCTCACGCTTCCCGGCTGGCAGATTCCGGGGTTCCCGGCCAAGTCCCTGTCACGCTGTTGATCGGCGGCAAGGTCTGGTTGGCTTTTCTGGTGAGCGACGAGTATTTTCGTGAGTCGTGCGATGAGGTCGGGAAGAGCTTCTTGGACGGCGAGGAGTCGGCCACGGCGAACGCTCTCATCCGCTTCGGCGGCACGGGCAGCGACCACCTGAGCAAAGAATTTTTTGCTTGCGTCCTTGTCAGCGTAGAACGCGGCGAGGTTCCGATACGACTCAGTTATTCTGCGGTTCAAGGCTGGTCCACAGGATTTCCCCTCGGCGCATTTAAGGCGGAGTGATGGAGTAGAGTCGGTGGGGACATCCAGCTTGACCGGGGCTGGCTGGGTGCGTTCCAGCAGGCGGGCCAGAGCTTCGCGTTTGGCATTGTGATATACGTCCGGGTCAACGTTGAGACGCGACGCCATGACTGACAGGGCGGACGTGCGTTGTGGGGCGGGTGATTGTGATAGCTGGTTGCTCATGATTGTGTCTGGTCAGATTGGAAATTCGGTTTGATTTGGATCGGGAAGCGGGGAACGCGTGGACGTTTGATAGACGGTGGTAAACCGTATCACGGTCTCGATCTTGGCGGCCTCCAGATCCACCGTGGCCGAAATCGAAATCTTGAGCGGCGGGAAGTTTTTCTCGTTCGCCTGCGCCTCCTCGATATTCTCGTGCCACGCTTTGAGGATGTCGTCAGAGCGCTCGCTCATCGACTCCCGCACGCTTTTCACGATGGTCGCGATGAACGCGTCCATTCGCTCGTTTGAGATTGATTTGATTTCGGCCATGGTGGTGATTGGTTATCGGATGGTGACGGTGACAGGCTCGTTCTTATCGTCCAGCCAGAGCTGGAGTCGTGTCACCATGTCGCCTTTGCGCTTGCAGATGGCGATGCCGCGCTCGCGCAGCAGCTCGATTAGAACCTTGGCTGGCAGCTCGTTGAGAAACGGCCACACATCGCAGTCATTGACGGTGGTGGTGATTGTGATCGGCGCGAACTTCTTCGCGCTCGCCGTCTTGGTGGTGACCTTTGCGGCCTTGGTTGTTTTGGTCATGATGGGTGCGTGTTAGCGGGTCGCCCTGCGTCGCGGGCCGCGCCTGGATTCCGACTGTCTCACCGGCCGGAAAAATAATTGCACAGCACGATCAGGACCAGCCACACGCCCGCGCTCATCGCGTAGCAGACGAGCGGCATGATCGTGAACTCACGATGTCGGGCCATGCGGGCTCGGCGGTTAGGCAGGCTGTCGATCACGGATTGGATATGCTGGTTGCGGGTCATTGGATTGGTGGGGTTGATGGGGATTGTTCGGTGGAGGGTGCGGGGCGGAATGCGTTGGTTGAGTGGATTCCCTGCGGCCTGTTTTTATACAACTGGAACACCTGGTCTGCGGCTCGCGGTCGACAATCCGCACGCAGGGAAAATGGTTTAGATCACCGGCACCATCAGCGGGCCGCGTGGCTTGGGTTGGTGGGAGATGGCGGATCGTTTAGCCAGCGCGGCGGCCACCTTGGCGGGGTCAAACCGGATCACCTGCCGCACTCGCACCGCCGCGGGGATTTCGCCAGCATCCAGCCAGCGCATGATGGTTGCCGATGACACGCCGTAGATTGCGGCAATCTCTCGGGAGTTGAGTAGGGCGGGTGATGCGGTGTTCATGCCTCGACCTTTCCGAATTGTTTGATGATCCACGCGATGCCTTTTTGCGTGGCGTAACTCGTGTGGATGATGATCGGCTCGCCCGTTTTTGGATTCTCAATCGCCCGTTGGTTGACGGTGAACAGCCCCCGATTGACGAATGACTGCTTGGGCATGTTGTGACGCTCGCCCCCGGAGATGAACGCTCCCAGCTCGCGGAGTTTTTGAAACAGGATGTTGCGGCCGAACGGGAGTTTGGCGACCTGTGCGGCAACCGCCATCTGGCAAACGTCATTGGATTCCGTGCAGCGGTCGAAAAACTCAACCTTGGGCGCGGCCTCGATCAATTTGACCTCCAACGCGTCGCGCTCGTCGGCCAGATCAGCAGCGAGCCGCAGCGCGTCGGGGAGGTTGGTCGGGATTTGAAACGACTGTTTGATTTCCAACTCGTGCCAGCGGTCAATGATGGCGGCCCGAAGTTTGATGTTGTATCCACTAATGAGTATCAGCAGTTCCCGCTGCGGAAGGGTGTAACACCTGTAGCTCTGCCCGTTTTGAGGATTGACGTAAACGGACGCGAACTTGTCCTTGGCGGTTTGGGCGGGCTCCTTATCCCAGTGACTCATCGCGGCATCAATGGATGACGGCCTTAAATATTGATACTGAGTCCGGTCGTAGCGGTGATGCTCGTCCTCTTGGGGTGTCCCCACATCTGGGGATGCCCCGGCAGCGGGTTCCTTCGGCTCGTTCATGGCGTCGATCATCTTTTCGATGTCGCGCATGACATGATCGTGACGCTTGCCTGTAATGTCCGCAATGGTCAGAGACGACATGGTCGCCGCTCCGGTCGGAATGGTGGCGAGCGTGTTCACTGGACCACCTCCCGAGTCTCGACTGATGGCCCGCTGAATTTAATTTCGCCTTTCTTGAGTTTATCCAGGCAGAAATAAATCAGCGTGCGCGCCATGTTTGTTTCCGACGTTCCGCTCGCGGCGGCTGCCTTCGTGAGCTCGTTTTTCCTTGCTCCCAGAGGGACATTCACCCGTCCCTCTGCTGTTGGTTTGTTGCGTTTCGCGCTGGCCATGTGCAGAAACTGTTTCCGTTTTTGGAAACCAACAAGGAAAAAGCTTCCAATAATGGAAAATAGTTTATCATAAGGGGATGAAGAAGTATCCAGTAACCGAGGTGATGCGTCAGCTAATCACGCAAGCCATTAGGAGCAAGCGCGTTACGCGAAAACAGCTGTCCGACGCAATGAAGCTGGGGAAGCCGTGGGTAACGAAGCTTTTGGACGCGACCACCCAGACAATCCGAGAGGACCACCTGCAAATGATGCAAGATTTCCTCGGGATCAACTTTTTTGCGGTTGAGGAGATCGCCGGGTCGCGCTCGCCAATCGCCCAGAAAATGTCGGCCAGGATCGACGTTGACCCAACGTTCGCGAAGCTCGTCGTCATGCTCGATTCCGCGCTGCGAGAAGCCAGAGAGGCGATAACCCCAAGGTTTATCCCTACGCGGGATATGTCCAAGATGGGATCGGAGATGATCAAGATCGCGACCGACAACAGCGGCAGGCCAGGCAAGGTGGCGCGTGAAATCCTGAACCTGCTATCCCCCCCCCCCCCCCCCCCCCCCC